>ENA-OQJH01000269-OQJH01000269.1-human-gut-metagenome-genome-assembly--contig:-NODE-269-length-30214-cov-4.463788_pt1 | contig 30214 bp, 43 predicted proteins | sample MGYA00242597_ERZ504763 | MGnify/ENA primary metagenome ERZ504763 (study PRJEB26092, sample SAMD00036359) | human gut metagenome | host: Homo sapiens | study: EMG produced TPA metagenomics assembly of...
CAGAATCTTGAGGAAATGTCATCCAACAGACTGCAGATAAGAAACAGGCAATGGAAGCACTCCAGAATGTGCTGAAGTTCAGCGGAAGATTACCAGAAGATTTTGACGCAGACAAGGAATTACAGGAGGCAAGGGAGGAAAAGTATGGTAATATTGGTTGACACAAATATTATTATAGATGCACTTGCCAATCGGGAACCATATGCTGATGATGCAAAAAGAATTATGGAAAAATGTGCGGCAAGGGAAATAACAGGAATACTTGCGGCACATAGCATACCAAACTTGTTTTATATTCTTAGAAAAAATTTTAGTCAGGAAGAAAGAAGATTTCTTCTGAAAAATTTATGTGAGATATTTCAGATTTCTGACTTGAATGAAAAGAAGATAGTAGCTGCATTGGAAAACAATGTATTTTCAGATTTTGAAGATGGTCTGCAGGAAGAATGTGCAGTTGAGTCTATGGCAGATTATATTGTTACACGAAATCCGGCTGATTTTAAGCATTCAAGAGTAAAAGTAATTCTCCCAGATGAGTTGTTGAGAGAGTTAGAAAAAAATTAATTATCAGGAGTCGATTTGTCAAGGGGATATTTCGCATTGCAATACGGCTTTGTAAAAACAGAGGGGTGTCAACCCTCTTGGCTGCATAGTGCTACCTGCCGAAGAAGGCAACCGCCTCCCCTCGGAGAGCGCACGACTGCCGCAGGCAGTAGCACCGCCCACTTTTGAGTGGTGAGTAAGTGCGCCCTTAGACGGATTAAATTGACTATCCTTTTGAATATTGATATAATGTGAGCGTAAGCTAAATCAAAAATTTCTTAACAGACAAATTTAAGAAGGAGTGATTTAGATGAAAAAGAAAACTAAGACTGTAATTGGTGTTATCCTTGCAGTAGCTCTGGTAGCTGTCTTGGTAGTTGTAGGATTTATGACTTACCTGGGAATTACCTGGACAAACAATCATGAATTCGGAGAATATGTCAGCAAGGAAGGTCCTTGGGGAATGACTGCTACATGGGTATCTGAGGATAGCAGCAGTTATCTCATTTGCAAAAAGGAGAATGATGAACCATTTGCCAAGGTTACAGCCTATTTTCAGGGGGTGGATGGTTGGCAAGCCTATGAACTGCATGGCAGAGACCGGATTGCTTATCTGAATACTGTGGAAAACGATACAACCATTGATAGCACCAGCGGAAATATGAAATTTGATGGAACTACATTTACCATTACAGATTTAGATAAAGAAATCTTCGGCACAAATGAATTTAATTATGTTATCACTGATAAGGAGTTCAGCCCGATTAAAGTGCCAGAACTATTCCGATACGGTGGAAACATAACCGATGGAAAAGCGGAAACAGTGTATGCTATTACGTTGAGAACACCCGAAAGCGAGAAACCAAATAATCGTTACTCTACCAATGGTTTATGTCCATATCGAAAAGGTTGATGTGAGAATAGAATAATTCTGTTCGACTTATTCCGATTATTCTAACAGATTTGCTCAGCACAAGGAACCCTGCGTGGGGGCAGATATATTTGCAAAGGATTTTACATAAAAAGCTGCTGAACAATCCAGAAAAGGAGAGTTTCAGCAGCTTTTTCATACTCTGTACTGTGTGCCCATCAAGAAAATACTGGATTCTATTGATTGACCACCGCCTTTCGGCTGCATACATTCACCACAAATGAGCCGCCAGCCGTTATGTATTCAGGTGGCAGAAACCACCCTTTACAGAGTACATCACAGAAGGGAATACAGGACCATTACTTCGGTAGTGGTCTTTTCTGTACTCTTAAAAGCTGTGAATTTATGAGGAGGAAACATAGTTGAAAGATTTTGAAGGGTTCATTAAGAACTATGCTACCAGAGATTTTATCTATTTTTTGCAGAAAATCTATTGAAATATATAAAAATCAAGTAGAAAAATTAGATGAACATTTGGTATGTAATATTACATTTCCTTTAAACATTATTCAGCATGGTTTTATACATAAGCAGGCAAAAGTCATGTTATCGGCATGGGATATTCCAAACATGGCATATCTTTCTATCACGAATTCCAATGATTACAGAAATGATATTATGACAGAACAATTAGCAGGAAGAGTGGTCAACCTGTATCGTGGGTATGAAAATAAGCATTCAGGAAGTGAATATATTGGAAATAATGGACTGCCTAGTATATTCAAATATTTGATGGGAATGTCATATGAACAATTTAAATACGCAAATCCGGCATGGATATATCAGAACTATAACCGCAATTACCATATGCTGATCGGTTCGCCTAATATTAACAGGGAAAAAATAGTTGATATCAATGTGATTACAAACGAATTATTTGGACTTACAGCAGAGGAATTGTTAGCAGTAGAATGGATTATCTGGTGGCTGTGTTCTATTCATCCAGATCCATTAAGCGCACCGGAAGAGTTATATAGAAAAAAAGAAAATAGCATCCTGACAAAGAAAAATCTGGAGCGGGTTATAAGTTATTATTCTGTGACCTATGAACAGGTGAGAAACTCATCATTGCGAAAACAGATTTTCTACAACAAACCATTTGTGATTACGCAAAAGACGAAAGAAACGATTGCAGTCAGTTTCTATTTGGTACAGATGATGATAGCAGATGGATTGTACTGGCTGATTCGGGATTACTATCACAACAATCATTGGGGAACCAAATTTATAATTGCTTTTGGAGAGATGTTTGAGGATTACTTTGAAGAACTGGCAGGTTTATATCTGCCCAAGAATTCATGGCATAAGATTCCAGAGGAAAGAAAAAAGAGTGCTGATTATTATGTTGAAGTGGATGAAGCGGTATTTTTGTTTGAATTAAAATCAGGATTACTTGGACTGGGAGCAAAACAGCAGGTGCCGGATGTTGGGCAGATTGATATATTTTATAACAGGAACATAAAAGAGGCATATGAGCAGTTGAAGGCATCAGAGCAGGAATATAAAGGAGAGAAACCTGTAATAAAGGTTTTTCTTTTGTATGAGAGTATGACCAATACACAGATGATAGTCGCTCATTGCCGGAAATATTTGAGCAAGATCCAAGATGTTATATTATGACAATAGATGATCTGGAGATGCTTCTGGCAACCTATAAAAAGGATAAAAGCAGATTTGATGATGTTGTGAAAGCACTTGTTGAAAACAAAAGAGGAGGCAACGACTATAAGAGTGTTCTGGAAATATTGAATATATATCAGGCAGTTGGCGATATGCATTTTATTGGAGAAAGAGATTATTTCAATAAAATAGCAGAAAGCTGAAAAAGGAATTAGGGACAGACCAATAAGGAGGACACCATGCCCAAACTTATCCTACGCTGCAACTACCTCAAAAACTCCCCGCCCGCACACCTTGCCAATTACATCAATTACATCGGCACCCGTGAAGGCGTGGAGAAGGTAGCCAGCACGACATCTTCGCTGCCAGCCACCGACCGGCAGAAAAGTCTGATTGCAGATATTCTGTCGAAGATTCCCGATGCGAACCGGATGCATGAGTATCACGATTATATCCAAAGACCAACCAGAGAAAATGCATCTGAGTTTATCACGCAGGCGCTGGAGAATAACCTTGACATCATAGCGAAAAAGAAAAATTATATGGATTATCTGGCAAACAGACCGGGAGTAGAAATCATAGGTACTCACGGTCTGTTTTCAAATGAGGGAGAACCGGTGGTGCTGTCCTGTGTGGCAGAAGAGGTGGCAAATCATCCCGGTGTGATCTGGACGAATGTCATCAGCCTGCGGAGGAGGATGCCGAGCGGCTAGGCTATGACAGTGCCGCACAGTGCAGGCACTGTTGAGAAGCAGGGTGCAGTTGCTGTGCGAGAATTATAAGATAGACAGCCGGAACCTGAAATGGTATGCAGCATTCCACAATGAATCCCATCATCCCCATGTGCATCTGGTGTCTATTCTTCTGATCCGTCCGAGGGATACTTGACGGCAAAGGGAATTGATGCCATGCGTTCTGCATACGCACATGATATCTTCCGGCAGGAGTTTCTAAGCATCTATGAGAAAGCAACCGAACAGAGAAACCAGTTAAAAGAGCAGGCAGAAAAAAGTCTGTTTTTTTTGTTGCAGCAAATGCAGGAGGGAGTCTGCCATCATCCCCAAATTGCACAACAGATGCAGCTTTTATCCAGACGGTTAAAAAATACCGGAGGGAAAAAGGTGTATGGATACTTAAAGGCAGATGTGAAGGCCATCGTAAATGACATTGTAGATGAACTGGCAAAGGAAGAGCGTGTGGCAGAATGCTATCAGGCATGGCTAAAAAGCAGGGAGGAGATACAGCATTACTATAAAGATTCGGAAATAGAGAGGATACCGCTGTCACAGCAGAAGGAGCTAAAGAGCATTAAAAATATGGTCATCCGTGAGGCAGTCCGTTTTGGAGAAGGGTATCTGTATCTGGAAGAAGCGGAAACAGGAATAGAACGGCTGGAAGAGATATCCGAACAGCAGACAGAAAGCCTTGCCGCATTGCAGGGGGAGGACATGCCGGATATCATGCCTGGACAAACGGAGATGGAGGAGCAGGAACCAGACAGGCAGGAAGAAGAGCATGGGGAATCCGTTTCTTATTTTGCCAGATGGACGGACCGGTATAAAGAAGCGAGGGAATATCTCTATGGCACGATGGAGGCAGAACCAGATGAGGAGGCAGCCCATGAGAGCATGCTGGAAGAGGCAGAGCAGGGAAATGCGTATGCCATGCACGACATGGGAAAGATTTATGCACAGGGCATTGGATGTGAAGCAGACAAAGAAAAGGCAGATGTGTGGTACCAAAAAGCATTAGCGGCAATGCATTATGTAGAGCAGAAAAAAAGTAACACCTATCTGGAATACCGCATCGGAAAAATGTACCAGTACGGACTTGGTACAGACGAGAATATGGAACAGGCAGCGGAGTGGTTTTCCAAGGCGGCAGCAAAAGAACATAAGTATGCGCTCTATTCCCTTGGCATGCTCTATCTGCAGGGGAAAGGAGTAGAGCAGAATGAGGAAACCGCATATAGTCTGCTGTTCCGGTCTTACAGCAAGGGAAATCCCTATGCGGCGTATGAACTTGGAAAACTGTATGAGACAGGATGCGGAACAGAGAAAAATCAGGAAAAGTCGGAAAATTGTTATCGTGCTGCTTTTCTAGGTTTTCTGAATCTGGAGAAAAATCAAAGGATGATACGCTCTGGTATCGTATTGGCTGCATGTATCTGCATGGGATAGGGACAGAGGCAGACGAAACGAAAGCCGAACATTATCTGACAAAAGCATCTGATTATGGCAACACCCATGCCTCCTATCAGCTTGCCAGACTCTATATCAGACAGGAGAGCCAAAAGTTAAGCGGGGAGTCTGGGACAGCACCGGATTACGCAAAGATTGCAAAAGCGGTAAAGTGGCTGGAAGAATCAGCCGCACAGGAAAATCCGTTTGCGGATTATGCACTGGGACGCTTGTACAGGGAAGGCACACTGGTGGCGGCAGACATGGAAAAAGCAGTGTTCCACCTGAAACGTGCCGCAGATGCCGGAAACAGCTATGCACAGTATCAGCTTGGAAAAATATATCTGGAAGAGGACAACAAAAACATTCCAGCAGCCATACAGTATCTGACACTGGCTGCGAAACAGAAAAATGAATTTGCAGCATACAGGTTATGGAATCTTTATCTTGCCGGAGAAGAACTGCCAAAGAACACAGAGCTGGCACTGCATTATCTGAAGATGGCGGCAGACACCGGAAACCAGTATGCACAATATACCCTTGGTAAAGTGTATCTGATCGGAAAGGATGTCCAGCAGGACAAGGAACTGGCATACGACTATTTTTTAAAATCCGCAGAGCAGGGAAACATTTATGCAGCGTATTTTTTAGAACACTGGAATGATATGCCACACCCCGATCTGTTCTTAATGGCAACAAGGCTCATGCGGCATCTGGAACATATCATCGAAGAGAATGTGGCTGGAAGAAAGAGTGGAGGACGCAGGCAGGGGATTGACAGAAAGCTGGCACGAAAAATCCGGCAGAAGAAGATTGCACAGGGACATGCCGTGGATGACCATGAGAACATGGTACAGACACAGTGATCACTGGAGGAGTGGTAGAAATGATGAGAGGAGGTACGATTGGGAGATTTTATTTACTTTACAGAGGAACAGAAGGAGCGTGCCAATGCAGTACAGATTGCGGACATCCTTCGCCGGGAGCATGAGGAGGTGGAGCGTTCCGGGAATGAATGGCGCTGGAAACGGCACAGGAGTGTGACTTTCCGGGGGAGCAGTTGGTACCGCCACAGCAGACAGGTTGGAAGCCATGCCATTGATTTCATGCAGGAATTCTTTGGGATGTCCTACCCGGAGGCGGTAAGCTACCTGCTGGATGGAGAACAGGGGCAGCTTATTGAACGGGGAAAAGGACAGGAGACAAAAAGAAAACCGGGAAGAGCGGAGAAAGGACGGCAGTCTGTAGAAAAAGAACAGACAGAGGAAAGAAAAGAACCGAAAGAGCCAAAGGAACTGAAACTGCCGGAGAAAAATCCGACCATGAAGAGAGTCTATGCATACCTTCTGCAGAAGCGCCATATTGACAGGGAAATCCTCTCGTATTTTGCGAAGGCAGGAACCATATATGAATCTGCGGAGCATCACAACATTGTATTTGCCGGACTGGACAGCGAGGGGAAAATCCGGCATGTTCATGTGAAGGGAAGTTGTTCTGACGGCAGGAGCTTCCGGCTGAATCAGGAAGGCTCGGAAGCTGCCTACGGATTTGGATACAAGGGAACCGGGAACAGACTGTATGTGTTTGAGGCACCCATTGATCTGTTATCATTTCTGTCCCTGTATCCAGACAACTGGCAGGAGAACAGTTATATCACCTTAAACGGTGTGGCAGAACATGCCATGCTGCAGGCATTGAAAGACAACCCAAGACTGGATACGGTTGTGCTGTGCCTCGACCATGATCCGGCAGGCATAGAAGCGTGCGGCAGACTGGCAGAGATTCTGGTACGCAATGGATATGGTGCGGTGAAACGGTTACAGTCAGCCTGCAAAGACTGGAATGAGGATTTAAAGGGCAGATATGGTGAGGAAACAATTCCGGCACAGGAACATCCGAGAGTCATGGAATGCAGGGCATGGACAGAGGTGCTGAAAGAGGTGACGGAATCCATCAACATCAAGTATGCCAACAGAAGTTATATCTGCCGTTATTATCAGGATATTTATAATGAACTGAAAAAAGGCAGGGGCAGGGAACAGCTTACGGATGCCTTTGACGGACCGGGGATGCTTTTGACCGGAGTGCTTGTGCGGTGCATGGAAAAAGAGGGAATCGCACTTGGCAGGGAAACTAGTGCAGACCAGATACTGGAAAATCTGTCAAAGCGTTATCAGCCGCATAAAGACAAGGGAAACTTCAACACCCGCATCCGGCAGATGCAGGCAGCCTTTGAAGAAACACTGGAGGTGTTCGATACAAAAGACTTAGAACAAAAAGAAGATCAGGAACTGCTTGCCAGAAAATGTATGAGCCTTGCGATGGAATGCATCCGGGCTCATATTTTTGTTGCCATCGACTGCGGGGAAGAGCAGATGAAGCCGGCAAAACAGAATGTGAAGGAACAGAAAATGGAACATCAGGAGGGAGGAATGATGCTATGCAGCCAGTCGTGATGCTGGTGATCGCAGGGGTGGCAATGTTTTCCGTGATTGGAGGCGTGTCACTTCTGTCACACTATTATACATTAAACGGAATCAAGAGCAGGACTGTCGGGGACGGTCAGCATGGAACGGCGAGATTTGCCACGAAAAAGGAAATCGCAGAAACCTATGTGCAGGTGCCCTATGAACCGGAGCTGTGGCGCAGGGGTGAGAACCTGCCGGCTGCACAGGGACTGGTACTCGGCAGCATGGAGCGGGCAGGAAAACTATACGCACTGGTGGATACCGGGGATGTGCATTGCCTGATGATTGGCGCGGCAGGAGTCGGAAAGACCGCACATTTTCTGTATCCCAACATTGAATATGCCTGTGCCTGTGGAATGAGTTTCCTGACCACGGATACAAAGGGAGACTTATACCGCAACTATGCAGGCATTGCAAAAAAATACTATGGCTACCATACGGCAGTCATCGATCTCCGTAATCCGACCAGAAGCGATGGTGACAATATGCTCCATCTGTCAACAAATACATGGATGAGTATCTTGCAGACCATACGGACCTGAGTGCTAAGGCAAAAGCAGAAAGTATGCAAAGATCACGGCAAAGACCATTATCTCCTCCGGTGGTACGGACAGTTCGAGCTATGGACAGAATGCATTTTTCTATGATGCGGCAGAAGGCGTGCTGACGGCAGCCATTCTGCTCATTGCGGAATTCTGCCCGGATGGAAAGAGGCATATCATCAGCGTGTTCAAACTGATACAGGATTTACTTGCACCATCCAAAGTGAAAGGGAAAAACCAGTTCCAGCTACTTCTGGCGAAACTCCCGGATACCCACAAGGCGAAATGGTTTGCAGGGGCAGCCTTAAATACGGCAGAGCAGTCCATGCAGTCGGTTCTCTCCACAGCGTTGTCCAGACTGAATGCTTTTCTGGATTCCGAGCTGGAGCAGATACTCTGTTTTGATACCGCCATCGATGCAGAGCTTTTCTGCAAAAAAAAAGACGGCGGTGTTTCTGGTCATGCCGGAGGAGGACAATACCAAGTATTTTATTATTTCTCTGATTTTACAGCAGCTCTACCGGGAAATTCTCGTGGTGGCAGACGAGAACGGAGGGAAACTGAACAACCGTGTAGTTTTCTATTGGGATGAGGTCGGAACGATTCCGAAGATTGAAGTGCAGAGATGATGTTCTCAGCGTCCCGATCCAGAAGGGTGAGTATCGTACCCATGATTCAGTCCTTTGCCCAGCTTAATAAGAATTATGGGAAAGATGGCGCAGAAATCATTATTGATAACTGTCAGGATACCATCTTCGGAGGGTTCGCACCGAACTCGGAATCAGCGGAAGTGCTCTCCAAGAGCCTGGCAACAAAACCGTCATGTCCGGTTCCATCAGCCGGGGAAAGAATGATCCGAGCCAGTCCCTCCAGATGATCCAAAGACCGCTCATGACAGCGGATGAATTGAAGTCACTGCCCAAAGGAAACTTTATCGTATCAAAGACTGGGACTCACCCTATGCGGACAAAACTGAAACTGTTCTTAAAATGGGGCATCACATTTGAAGAACCCTATGAGATTGAAGAAAAATCTGCAAGAAAGGTAGCATACGCAGACAAGCAGGAAATTGAAGAGGAGATCATACGGAGATATATGTGCTGTATGGAAGAACCAGACGAGACACCTGCAGAAACGGCAAGGACAGGAGGCATGCAGCAGACACCGCTGACGGACACCATGAAAAAGATGCGGCAGACCTTACGGACGGAAGATTAGGAGGCAGGGTGACTAGGAAAGAAATTTATGAAACAGAGCTGCCACACAGGGCGGTGGCGGTCTATCTGTATCTGGAGACTCGTGCGGACAGGGAGAGGACATGCTATCCGGCAATCGGTACCATTGCCAGAGAGCTGCACCTGTCTGTAAGTACGGTCAAGCGTGCAATCCGCGATCTGGAGTGTGCAGGATTTATACAGAAAAAGCAGAGATGGCGTGAAAATGGAGGAAAGAGCAGCCTGCTCTATGAAATCATAAAATAGGCACAAAGGGATTACTGCGCCGGTCAGGTGGACTATGGTATGGTTCACCGTGGCCTGTGCAGGGAACTTTTCACTTTAAGGGGGAAGGACAGAGAAAAGAAAATACAGTTGGCGATATGAAACATCAATATTTTTTTGGAAAAAACTAAGAATTGAAGTATTACCAGATGGATTATGCGGGGACTCATAATTTTATTTTCTAATCGTATTTCGTGCGGAAAAATCGTATTTCGTGATTTATATATTGTGCAAAACAGTAAAATAAAAAATAATGAATATGCAAGTTTAGAGTACTCATAGAAAAGAGGAAATAAGGTAACGAATGGTGGCATACTGAAGCTGATAGTGTTTATTTGAGGAGAGTGGTAATATGGTAGCAAAAAAAATGGAAAGAGTGCTTTTAATAATGTGGTTTGTTAGTTTAGTTTTTGTGTGCATTATAGGTTATAGGGAAATAATCAATGCTGTACCATATGGTTTGGAAATGGCTTCAAAAATTGTAAGTGAAAACAATGGGATGGATGGAACCTTATATCAAAAAATCCTAACGGAAGCAATTCATTGTTATCAGATAGTAGGTGCATTATTGGTTATGTTAGGTGGTTTTGGAATAATTAAATCGGTATGCGCAATAAAAGAAAAACATAGATAATTGAGAAAATGTGCTGTCAATTTGATGGCACATTTTCTGTGTGATAATACAATTGATATTGATGTTTTGGACACTTCAATGAAAGATTTTAATTAAATTAAAACAGGTAGAAAATAAAAATTAGAAATGTTCGATATATAATTAAGAAGAAGGTGAGTGTTATGCTGGAAATTGTTGTCTGTGATGACGATATGGCAGATCTTGAGTGTGCAGTGACTATGCTGCATAAGATTTTTACAAGTCAAAAGATTGCTTATCATATAGAGCAATTTGCGTCTGCAAATCAAATGCTTGAAAATATCAGCAACATTGATATCGGAATTTTAGATATTTCGATGGAAGAACTGAATGGTATTAAACTGGGGAGAAAATTAAAGGAAAAATTTCCGGATGTGAAATTAGTGTATATTACGAGTTATGAAGAATATTGTATGCAGGTCATTAACGAAGTTCACGCATTTTCATTTCTATGTAAGCCATTGGAATATGATAAATTGGAAACGCAGATGTTGGAACTGCTGGATCAACTGCCGGATACCGGAGCAGAAAAGGATTTTTATAAAGTGACGGACAGCAATGGGAAAGAGTATCGGTCAATCAAATTGAAACTCAGGGACATTTTATATTTTGAATACATAAAAAGATCAAGAAAAGTACTGATAGCGTTGTCTGATATCACATATGAGTATGACTGCATTTTTGAAAAACTGGTTGAAGAACTGCAGCCCTATGATTTTGTTGTGAATTGCAGAGGAAATCTGGTTAATTTAAGGCATATTGAAAAAATAAAAGGCTTTACCATTTATCTGGACAATGGAAAAGAACTCCAGATTGCGCAAAAGAGAAGCAGCGATTTTAGAGAAGAAGTAAATAAATTTTTGCAGAAAAATTCATAGGAGAAACGATGAATACGATTTTACTGATATTATGTAATGCTCTTTCCTGTTTTATCATAAGTACCATACTGTTCCAGTTTATGAATGGAAAGTATAAAAAGAGTAGTCAAAGTAGATATGTATATATTGTGATCGAGACTGTCACAGTGATTTTTACAACCTGTATCAATATGCTCAATCATTCCATATTAAATCTGGTGGTCTGGGGCGTGTTGACGGGGGTGATCGCATATGCTCTGTATTATGAGGATATGGATAAACCGTTAAGACGTATCATTGAATGTGAGGCATTGATATTTTGCATGTCTGTGTGTGAATCATTAGGAGTGATTCTTTTACAATGTATTTTGCAGGCAGCAGATATAAAAAATGTGAATGAAACGATGCTTTACTGCCTTGAGGTAACATTTTCAAAAGTAATACTTATTTTTTTGTATTATACATTCATAAACAGGTTTGTGAAAAAGAGCGATATTCCTTATGCAAAGACAAGGTACATCATGTATGGAATTATACTCCTATACAATCTGATTAACATGGGTGTAATTGTAGAGAATTTTAAAAATGGAGAAGAAAATTATTTATGTGCAGTCAATATGGGGTGTATTGTTCTGGCAGATCTATACCTTTTATATTTTGTTAAAATGGCAGATGAAAAGAACTATTATGAAAAGCAGCTCATCGCTTTAGAGCAACAGGCAAAGGTACAATACGAATACTATTTGACGCAGACAAAAAAATATGATCAAACCGTCCACATATTACATGATGTAAATAAGCATATTAAAGCAATCGAAGGATTATATGGTGCAGAGCAGGGAAATACGGCAGGAGAATATGCAGCGGAAATCAGAGAACTGTTAAAGCCGCTCATTCCGGTTCAATACACAGAAAATCCGATCTTGAACATTCTTCTTACCGATAAAGAATCCGTTATGAGGGAAAAAGGTATTTCAGTAACCATAAAGGTGGATAATGTGAATCTGAATTTCCTTGCACCAATCGACATTACAACTATTTTTGGAAATTTATTAGATAATGCGATTGAGGCAGCAGAGAAGCTGGAAGGAGAGAAATATATTTCGATTAAGATTGGCTCATACCATAAAATGATAGCTGCCAGCATCGAAAATAACTGCGGGGAGGTAAAGTGGAAAAATGGTTTTTCGGTATCAGCGAAAGGAAAAGGCGGTGGAATAGGACTGCTGAATGTTCAGAGCAGTGTAAAAAAATATGATGGAAATTTAATATTGAAAAGTGATGGAAATAAATTTATTGCTGAGTTATTCCTCAATTCATAAAAAGAGCATTCGTGCTCTTTTTTGGTAAAAAGTCTTACTTCGTGCAAAAAAATCGTACTTGGTGCAGAAAAGGTAAAATATTAGAAGTGGGTTGTCGATAGAAAAAGAAAAATAAAGCGGATGATAGATATAAAAAATTTAATGATGGGAGGTTTCGATTATGTCAAGAATTACGGACTACGGTTTTTTATTTCAAACAACATTTGGAACATCAAAAACAAATTTGGTCAACAATATTCAGTTGTCCCAAATGAACAGCAGTTCTGTACAGAAACAATTAAAAGCAGCAGGGATCGACACAAACAGTAAAAAGTATAAAGCAGCACTGAGTGAGATGATGAAAAATGGAAACGGTGCAATGTTTACAAATGTTCAGGCAATTAAGAACCTGATGAGCCAGTATGACAAAAATGGAGACTGGATTGATCCGAATACCGGATTAACAGGACTTGCTGTAACGGATGAGAACAGAAACAGTTATAAACATATCATTTCTATTCCAGAGAGCAGCCGGGAAGAAATGTTTGAACTGGCAAAGAAAGAATTCTTAAATGAAAACGGTACTTTAAATGGTGATACTACCAAAAGGGAGAGTGTATATAACAATTTATACAGAAAAATGGATAAGGATGACCGCTTATCAGCAGGCTGGACAATGGAACAATATGAACATCAATACAGACAGGCATTTGCAGAAGCAGCAAAAGCCGCTGATCCTACATGGAAAGCGGGTAAACCAATACCGGCTGGTGCATTGGATGGTATTACAAGAGAGTCTGTTGAGAGTGGCAAGAAGTCAGTAGATATAAAAATATAGGATGTTTTTATGCGGTATATATTTCATTTATGCAATGTTGGACTTTGTGTGCGTAATATGGTTGTTTGATGAGATGGGACTGGGAGAGCAAGTTATTTTATCCTATAAAGGAAATAGAGGAATTGAGCAAATTGTTAACCATGAAAAATGTTTAGTCATATAGAAAAAATTTTGATCTGATTGGAGGAACAGAAATATGTATATTGGTTCTGGTCTGAATACCGTATCTTCATTGTACGGTCAACAAAAAGGTAATCAAATGAAAACTCCTGCATCTGGGGAAAAGACATTTTGTACGGTTGAAACACCAAAGGTATATCAGATATTCACAACAGATAATATGTTGTGGACGGGAGGTAATGGTACCGGTCTTTCTTATTGTCTTAAATATGCGGATGATTCGACGGATGAAAATCCTGTGGTGTTAGCGAAAGGTGTGGATGAAAACGGGAAAGAGTTTGAGCAAAGAATTTATATCAATGACGTTAATCCATCAAATGCTACAGTAGTCGAAATGCGTGCATTGGAGGCACATTACAAAGTGGAGAAGCAGGGAGGTTTCACGTCTCTGCCGCTTGAAGCTGGTAATATGGGACTTAACGACAGAAGAGATTTTATCTCAATGTTCAAAAAAAGCATAGAAGATTTAAACAAATTGGGAAGGTTTGACTTATCGTTGCTTTGGACGAAAAGTATGGATACATATCTTAATTTGCCAAATGCAAATAGTAAGTATAAATAGTGCTTAGTCATTTGAACATAGGAAAAAAGAGAACTTGGATTACATATCATATTGAGCTGAGAGAAAGCCAACAGGTGACACAGTCGGAAGAACTCCGGATAATGAAGAAAAAATGTGGAAAATAAAATGAAAAAAGTTTATCGATAGGGTTTCAGTATGATTCACATGATACAGATTATAAGGTAGGTGGTATAGTATGGTTACTGTAAATAATTCTGACTATTATAATAACATTCCAGCTGGCAGGGATTTAAACAACCTGCCCAATAATTCCAACACTGGTACAACTGTAGGTTATCAATATGATGGACTTACCGAGGAAGATCGTTTCGTACAAAAAGTTTTGCAGGAGCATTATGATAAAGTGTACAAAGAAAATTTGTCTCATTCTGATCCGATGACATATATCGAATCAAAATATTGTGATGTGACCTCACCTAATTTTTGCTCATATATGACAGAAGATCAGCGTTCCATAGCTTACCGCAATGAGAAAAGAATGTTACAAACAGGAGGAAAATATTCGGCTGGATTTGCCCGGTATGATTATGCATTAAGAAATTACAAGGATGTATATACAGGAGGTTCAAGAAGTGTTGGTTATGTACGCAATACTGACAGGGAAAAACAGTATGCCAGAAGTGTTGTAAATCAGCAAATTTCAAATCTACTTTCAAAGAATGGGATATCAATATCAAAACAGGCAGATTTGGTATTTTCTATTGATCCATATACATATCAATTAACAGTGTCGGGAAATGCAGATAGAGACATATTATCGCAGATAGAAAAATTACTGAATGAAGGGGATAATGCGAAAAATATATGGACACATGCGTGGATTTGTATGCATGATGCAGACAATGAAATTGTTAATTCGCAGGCAAATATGACAAAGGCAAACCAATATTCTTTATGGCATGAAGTCTATGAGACAACAGGGTATGATGCACGCAATGCGACATATAGAAATGGTACTTTTATTGCAGAGGATGGCACAGATTTACTTGTCTTGTTTAAGGAAAAGGCTAAAAATGGCGCAGGGTATGAACTTTATTCTAATAGATGGTTGGAATATGCTAAGAATGGATGGAAAAAAGAAAATGATTTAGTATTGAAAATAGGCTTTGACAGCAGTGGGTTGTATGATATAGGGCAGGAAAGAGGGTATGGAGCAACGCAGAATATGTGGATAAAAGGTATTAGTCAAAGTATATTTGAAGCTAGCGTGTAATCAATATTATATTGATTCTGAGAGAAATCCAACAGGCGGCATAGTTGGAAGGACTCCGAATAATGAAAGGAGATATGTTAATATGGCAGTTACAGGAATAGGAACATATGCGTCATATACGAATAGTTATGGCAATACACAAAATGCTGGAAACAAAACGGGCAGGACATATAAGAATGCTCATGAATATAAGAACTATTTAACACAAAAATACGAATGTTTACGAAGCAGGGATTATTCCGTAAATATAAACAGTTCTCTTTTGTCAAAGGCTATGGGAGATGAAAAGACAAAACAATGGTTGGAGTACAATTTATCGCTAATACCAAAAACAATAGAACAGTCAAGAGCTTATGTGGCAGCAAGAGGAGCAAAGATACTGAGTTATAGTATTACTATAAATGGATATGATAGCATGAGTTCTGTAATGTGTACTCAAGATGAAGTTGATCCGGGAACAGAAAAAGCAAGGAAAGAACTTGAAGAAAGACTCGAGAAAAGGAAAGCAGAAAAGAAAGAGACAGAGGAAAGACTGGAAAAACAACGTGCCGAAAAACAGGAGCAGGAAGAACGGCAATATAATCTGAAAATTGATGGAAAAGATGTAGATGACCTGACAGGAAAAATGGTGGAATTGCTAGGTACTTCAACTTCTATAGGAGTGACAGAAAATGGAGTTTCGGCATTTGATGCTTTGGCATAGGAACTTTGATATGAAACCGTAAGGTGTGCAATTAAAATAATGACTTATGCTAGAACATAAAATAGACAAAAATAAATTTGTTGATTTTTGCAATGGAGATGTAAAGGGAGAAGATACAGAGACACTGAATCATTTTGATGAACATACAAGATATCAGTTTACAAGAATGCTGTATGCATATGGAACCGGGATGACCGGACAGAATCCTTTTGCCAATGATGAGGAAGTCGAGATTACAGCGGATATAGACAGTGCAACCCATACTTCCTTTTATGTGAATGGGCAGAAAGCGTTTACAGCCATTACGGGTATGTCATATCTCCCATCCGAGATTCAAACCTTTGGAACCATACAGCAGCCATTTAAAACCAGAGGGTACAAACCATATGATCCCGGTACAAACAGTATCACGATTGGGGTTGGAAGCAGATTTAATCTTGGAAATGGATACAGCATGACGGTACAGGAAGATTTTGTCTGGGGCGAGGGCTATGGAAACGGAAGCAAAGCAGATGATGAAAGATGTAATATGATAATCGGGGGATTAAATACCCTGATACATTTTGCGGACCAGCAGTATTTTTCCAGTATGACAGATCCATACACTGATTATATTTTAGACTTCTTGCGTCCCAGGGAGTGGATACCAGCAGAGAATTTGTGATAAACGGGACACATTGCGAACTGGTAAATGGGAAAATAAGTGAAGTTGGTAACGATTATGTGGTGCCTAGTTCCATTCAGCAGAAAGCAGTGAAAAGATACAAAGAAAGTATGTCACAGCTTTTGAATGGCGGAACTTGGTATAGATGGTCATAAAAGTAATAGATCACTTGGACCGTTATGGAGAGTGAATAGGCGATGGTGAAATGTGAAAGGAACTGATATGAAAATATTTCAAACACCTTCTTACGATAGGTTTTGTTTATTCGAAATGGAAAGAAAGAGTAAAGATTTCAGAGGTATGGATGACAATGTTGCTTATAAAAATAAGCAGATAGACAATGTAGAAATATCGAATGAAGGAAGGCGGGCATTGCGGGAAAAATTAAGAGAAGTAAAGCCAAAAGTTGAGGAACCGATAGGATATGAATTAACAATACAAGATACAAATGAGGTTGAATGGGAACATTATACTTCAATGAGAGAATATAGTGGACTGACGTTAAAAGACGGAAAATACAATCTAGAAGATGTGATGAAGTCTATGATGGATGCTTATGAAACACGTTACAATTATATTGTGAAAGAACATGAGAATGGAGAACGTCAGGTTTCTTATGACCTCACAGGAGAAAATTCATTAACACTTGATGAAGATTTGGCAGGTTTAGACAGGCATATAATAAGCGATTAGCAAATCTGGCGGGATATATTGTATGTCAGCAGACAAATGACGGTTCTAAATTCTTTCAAACAACTAATGTGAAGAAGAATACAGCAGAACAAAAAGAATATATAGATACTGCGGTATCCATGATGGAGAAAGCACAAAAAAGATTTTTAGAAATGCGTGAAGAACCGAAATACACAGCAGGAATTGCAAAGAGTGTAATTTGGGATATTATGAGTAGCGATAAGAACTTTATGGAAACGACTCAGAGGTTATTGCTAAAACAATATATCACAATACTTAAAAAAATATTTTCTAGAGACATGAAAGGCTGTTTAATGTTATAAGAGAATGTTGGCAGTTGTTATGAGACTTATATAAGGTAGGAGATAATATGGTTACTTATATATTTATAAATCACTTGGACCATATAAGGAAAGTGATTGCAAATTCCGAATGACAGAGGAATATCAACGAAAAAATGCAATGGAGGAAATGCAATGGGTATAACAGGCGTAGGAAGTTCTTATAATTTTGTTTATAACACAAAAACAGGTAAGCTATCTACAAAGGATGGCAGTAAAAATGAATTTGTTGATTTTTGCAATGGAGATGTAAAGGGAGAAGATACAGAGACACTGAATCATTTTGATGAGCATACAAGATATCAGTTTACAAGAATGCTGTTTGCATATGGAACCGGAATGACCGGACAGAATCCTTTTGCCAATGATGAGAAAGTCGAGATTACAGCGGATATAGACAGTGCAACCCATACTTCCTTTTATGTGAATGGCAGAAAGCGTTTACGGCAATTACGGGTATGTCATATCTCCCATCCGAGATTCAAACCTTTGGAACCGTACAGCAGCCATTTAAAACCAGAGGTACAAACCATATGATCCCAGTACAAACAGTATCACGATTGGGGTTGGAAGCAGATTTAATCTTGGAAATGGATACAGCATGACGGTACAGGAAGATTTTGTCTGGGGCGAGGGCTATGGAAACGGAAGCAAGGCAGATGATGAAAGATGCAATATGATGATAGGTGGTCTGAACTCCCTGATACATTTTGCGGATCAGCAGTATTTTTCAAGTATGACAGATACATACACCGATTATATTTTAGATTTTCTTGCGTCACAGGGAGTGGATACAAGCAGAGAATTTGTGATAAACGGGACACATTGCGAACTGGTAAATGGGAAAATACGTGAAGTTGGTAACGATTATGTGGTGCCTAGTTCCATTCAGCAGAAAGCAGTGAAAAGATATGAAGAAAGTATGTCACAGCTTTTGAATAGCGGAACTTGGTATAGATGGTCATAAAAGTAATAGATCACTTGGACCGTTATGGAGAGTGAATAGATTCCGAATGACAGAGGAATGAAAATAATTGGAGGTTGAGATGATGCAATCAATATCAAGTTATATTAATCCCAATACAAGAGCACTTACATCTAATTATAAAAATACAGTTATTAAAGATAAGGAAGCATATAATGGGGCGATGTTGCAGCACTTACTAAATCCGGTAGAGGATCTGGCACAAGCGTTAAAAACACCAATAAAATTGGCGAAGAGTTCGTCACTTAGCAGACAGAATAATTCTGTTAATATTGCGGAAGGGCAAAGAATCCGTGTTAATGGAGGTCATGTGCTTACGGTTACGGCGCATGGAGTAGAGGTTTCTGGTGGAGATAATCCGTATGATACACAATCATATGTAAAAGCACAGAGAATGGCAGATGCATTGGCATCCATGCTGCGAAATGCAGGTGGGACAATGACTACTGTAGCACATTCAAAGGAGGAATATGCCCGGTATACAGAGGGAATTACGGATGTTATGTCTTATCTGGGTGTAGACACTTCCAAAGATTTTACGGTCAATGGTATGAAATATAGCAAAAATAAAGATGGTTGGTATGAGTCAGAAGCGAACAGTGATGCGCAGGCGGCATATGAACAGTTAAAAGCGAATAACAGAACCTACCAGTTTGCAGATGAAAAGACCAAAAAGCAGATTGCTTATATTAGCGATTATTACCTTCAAACAGTGCCGGAGAGTGTAAAAGCGGCGTGGCAGGAAACTTTAGAAGAAACGGGGGTTAATCCATTTCAGACGGATGTAACCAGTACATTAACGCAGTTATCTGTAGAGCAGGATTTTCTGACAGGTGGTGATGACAATATTTTTGGTGAAACGAAAGAAAGTTGTTTAGCAGCTATCGACAAAGTATTGGAGAGAATAGAAAATCCGTTGGCAGCAGTTACAGAGGAAAGGGCAGCATATCTGCAGCAGGAAAAAGAATTTTATACCGTACTGGCATCTAAAATAAGAGAATAAAATGCCGGGAGGAATTTAAAAAATGATTGGAAGTATAGGAGCGGAGAGCCGTTATTCAACAGGTTATAACAACCTAAAACCAAATCGGAACCAGAATAAGTGGGCTGACACTTTGGCTCAGACGGTGGATAAGGAGGATATTAGCAGTAGAGCGGATATCAATCGTGCTAAGAAAAGTACAGTGATGGATTCTTATCTGGCACTGTCAGGAAAAACGATAAATACTTTGAAACAGGAATATTCAGAGTACGAATCCGAAAATTATAGAATCGTACCCGATAATGAAGCTGAATGTTTTGATATATACAATAAAGACGGGGAGCGTTTGGGGGCATTTTCCTATTCTGATATAAAAATAAGACAGGATGAAACAACAGGAAAGCAGTTTTTGATTTCTGAGCATGGAACGATGAGTTACGATGCCCTGGTATTAGATGATGAATTAAAAGATGCATTGCAGAATGTAATGGATAAAGATTCGCTGGATGTGGAGACTTTGCAGGGATTTACATTAAATACACATTCAGGTACCGGCATCCAGTATTTAGTAAAAGACGGTGAAGAAGGCAGAGGTGGCAAGGTTCTTCTGCAAAATGAAGCGGATCGGAAGAGGTATGAAGAATTAGCGGAGATGTATTTTGACAAATACCCTAATTTAATTGAGAGTCGGGAAGAAGGTTTATCTGGGCTGATTTAGAGATTAGAGGAATGGCAAAACGGACAGATCAGGGAATTATATCCATAGGAGCTGATGGAATGTCATACAGTGACAATGAAAATTATAAAAACAATTGGAGTGTCCGGTTTTCTGGTTCTATGTATGAAAAGCTGTATGAATGGCTTCAGAATAACAAGGATAGCATGGAGGAAATCCATAAATTTTCTACATGGCAAAAGGTTTTTGACGAAATTGGTGGAACGTATGAAAGAGTCTGGTCGAAAGAAGAACTGGATCAGGGATATTTGAATAATTGAAAGAGGTGACAATATGAAAATATTTAATTACATGAATAATACGAATTCAATAATGGAAAAAAATACTGATAAAGTACAGAAAGGAAATAGTCAGACAAACGAAAAACATACAGTGGGGCAATCAGTGAAGCTTTCGATTTCTAATGAGGGATTGGAGTATTATCGTAATCGTATACAGCAGAGTGGACAGGAAAAATATGATGATGTGGTTCAAAGAAAGGAACTGTTAGCGAGTAAAAAAATCAGTGATATTGATTATAGTTATGAAATTCAAAAGAAGGCAGCACACAGAATCAAAATGTTGATACAGGAAAAAGTGCCTTAAATATTACTGACAAGGCAAATAATTATGTTAAAGCATACGCAGAATTATATGATGAAATTGTGAAGGGCTATGAAAATGGAACCAGAGAAATATATGTAGCTGATGAAAATGGACCTCGTAAGCTTACAAAGGATGAAGAGTTAAGCAATTTAGATGCTGCATATAAAAAACAGTGGATGACTTTGTGACAATGGAGACAACCAATCAGCATGCCCGTGGAATTATTGGTGAAGAAATGAATAAAATTTCAAAAATTACCACAAGGTCAACTTTGGCATCGGCTTACATTGAGGAGCAAAAAACCAGGGGAAAGGACGAAATCCCAGAAAATTTAACTGAGAAAATGTATGGTGCAATTACCTCATTTAAGGAGAAATATACAATGATTCAGCCTAATAGAGAGCAGTTATTGATGAGCATTAAGATTTGATGATGTTAGTACTATGATTTACAAATAAAAATAGTAATTACATATCATATTGAGGCTGAGAGAAATTAAATATCCAAGTCGTTCAATATAATAGAAATTATTTTAAGTTTCAATAACAGGGAGGTAGGATTATGGCAATTACGGGTATCAATAACAGCAGTTGCACATCGTATTATGCTTCAAATTACAAGAATACTGTTAAAAAAACAGATAGTGAAAAGGATAGTACAAATACAAAAGACGGCAACGTGACAACAAGTACAGTTGAATTAAAAACATCACGTCCCGGTGTGACAAAAACAGAGCAGATTAAGACAGGGTATAGTAATGTAAATGATTATTCAAAATACTTGCAAGGAAAATACCATTATATGAATATAGGGCTGACTTCAATGCAGGGTATTCCGACAACGGTATCTGTTTCAAGTGCATTTTTACAAAAGTGCATGAATGATCCGGAAAAAGCAAAGTATCTGGAGGAAAACTTAGCAGCCATTCCGGATTGTACAAAAGATACGATTAATGGATGTTTGGGCACTGTGACAAATCAGAGTTATATGATTGATGCAAACGGAAATATTATAGAGACAGCATCTTGTACAAATGATCCAGATGGGAAAATAGCGAAAGAGAATGCTGAACGAAAAGCAAAAGAGAACAGAGAAAAAGAGGAAAAAGTAAAAGAGAAAAGAGCTGCTAAAAAAGCAGAGGAAGAAAAAGCTGCAAAGAAACGTGCAAAAAAATCGGCAGAAAGAAAGGAAACGGGTGATTATACCTTATCCGTAACTGGTACTGATGTAAAAAGTATGACACAAAGCCTTGTAGCAGGATCTGTGAGTATTTCTGTACCTGATAGATCGAGTTTTGATATTAAGGCATAAGAAGGTTCGGTAAAAGGAAAATATCAAATTGGTGCATTGGATGGCATCACCAGAGAGTAGAGTGGCAGAAAGTCAGTAGATATAAATCGTTTTATTGGTTCATTGAGCAATGACAGTGATGTAGATTACCTGAAAATAGATGCAGGTTCTTTGACATCGAGCAAGATAGATAAAGAAGTATAGAAAGTGTGGACTAACTTAAGGAGGTTGCTATGAAAGTTCAAGGAAATAGGTATATTAATAATCCAGAGATGATAAAAAATAAGGTTGAGAAGAAAACAACTGTTCCTCAGAATATTATTTCGGAGGATGATGTGAAAATCAGTGATTCAGCAAGAAGTTAGTTGAGACTGCTCGTAATAAGGTATCGGATTTTCATACAATGCATTTTTCATCTATTAATGGAGAGATAAGAGAGATACCAGCAGAATATAAATGTGAAAATTTATTCAAATTAGATTTGAAAGCAACTTCCATTTCTGGAGAACAAAGTGCGTTTGAAGGCTGTTCGGAAAATCAGTCAGAGGTTTTTGAAAAATGGCTGGACGAAAATGCTTCTGAATATTTGACAGAAGATGAAATGAAAGATTTAAAAGAGAAGATTAATGCAATGACAGCAGATGTAGATTTTTTGAATGCTCAGGAGGGATATAGAGGAACTTCCTATGAATCTGTATTTTTGTTAAGTGCAAGTGAAGCGGGGCTAAGAAAAGTAAATGAAATGTATGTTCCAGAGCAATTACAAGCAGGTTTTTCAGACATGATTGACGAATATGTTCATTTTAATGATTCAGCACGTAATTCCATCATGGAGAGAATGACACCAGATTACATGGTTGTTGGAATTGGAAGCAAAACAGAATCTTATAAGTACAAGTCAGAAATAATCTCAGATGAGACAGCTTTTTATACAAATGAGAAGAAAGAGATAAGTGGTATCTGCAATCAGTTTTTAAATGGTAAAACAGATCAAAAATTATTTTGTAATGAGATGAAAGACCGTTTAAATGATTACTATGGAAGCAGGTATGAATTAAGGAATCAGCCAGAAGCTGTTGAAGGCAGAGTAAATAATATGCTGGACAAATTGCAGCATATGTTTGGCGTTTAATGTTGAAAAAGGGTTTGGAGAATAATTATGAAGACAGTGACAGATGTAAACACAGTAAACCAGCTGTTGACATATTCAAAGCAGGCAGAGGCAGGAATACACCAAAAAGCAATACAGATGTTGCTTGGAGCAGGAAATAATAAAAAACAGGACAGTTTAAGTATTTCTGATGCTGCACGAGGCTTTTCAAAGCAATCCATAGCTGCACTGATAGATAAAAATGCGAATATTTCTAACAGTGAATTAGCTTATTATTTGCAAACTATAATAATTCAAGTGCTATTTTGGATGCAATCAATTTTGGGGAGAATGTTTCCTGTGGATATAATTCTGATTTTAAGGAGTACGGGGTTATTTCCTTTGACCTTAATGGGAGCAGACAGGTAGTACCTAATTATGCAGTACCGAAAATGAATACAAGCACCATGTCAGGCATTTGTGCTGCGAATAATTCTCTGGTACTAAGTAATAAAAGTTATTATGCATGGACAACATCAAGTGGCGGTAAATATACATGGACGGTCAATAATGGAAGAATAGGCTGGGCAGCTCGGAATCGTTGCTTGCAGAGAATACAAATCAAAAAGGAACAAATTATAAGTGGGAAATGTGTAAGGCAGGCAATATCCTGTCTGATCTGGCACAGGGAAAGAGTGTGTGGGGGTATCTCTACAGCAATGAGGAGGTATTGTCCGTCTGTGAGAAAGTCAGGATTTCTCCGGGATTCTTTTCTATAGATGCGGGAGCAGGAAAACACACTTATTTATTGCAGGAATCAGGAAAGACCATAAATGTTGACGCAAAGATAAAACAGTTAAATGATATAAACTGGATAGAAATCGGATATAAAGAAGGAGATACGTTTTCCGTTTATGGTAAAGAGTATGCTATTGACAGCAGTGGGCATATCAATGTTTCGGCAGAAGATGAATTTACATCAACGGAAATTAAATATCCAAGTCGTTCAATATAATAGAAATTATTTTAAGTTTCAATAACAGGGAGGTAGGATTATGGCAATTACAGGTATCAATAACAGCAGTTACACATCGTATTATGCATCAGGTTACAAGAACATGGTTAAAAAGGCAGCTTGTGATATTCAAAAAACAAAGGAAAATTCACAGGTGAGCAAAACAGAAGAGAGTCAGGAAGATTATGTAAAAAAATTGCAGGAAAAAAATCCTCAAATAGATATTGTGGCAGGAAGTTCGGATAAAAATGTAAAAACAGCTAATCGTACAGGAAAAACAGATGTGAGGATTGCTCCTGAGATTTTAAATAGGATGATGAGTAATCCAGAGGTTGCCACAAAATACGAAAATATGTTGTCAAAAATTCCAGCATTAGATAGATGGGCTGACTCAATGATTAAATCAATGACTGGTAGTGAAGTTAAGTATCGTCAGGTATGGATAGATAAGGATGGTAATATGGGCTCCATGGTTATTACAGGACCAAGCGAAGAACAAAAAAAGGCTGATGAAGATAGAAAAATCGAGAAAAGAAAGAAAATGAACAAAAACTTGCAGAACGGAGAGCTGAAAGAAAAGAGCAGATGAAGAAAATTCAGGAAGAAAGACGCACAATATTTGCAATTGGTACGGATATGAAAAGCATTACAGAGAATGTTGTAGCACAGGCAGTAGGTACAGCTCCATCTATCGGAGGAAGTTGTAATGTTAAGGCATAAGAGGATTTGATAAAAGAAAAATATCTAATTGGTGCATAGGATGGCATCACCAGAGAGTAGAGTGGCAGAAAGTCAGTAGATATAAAGTTATAGATAGATTTATTTATGAACCGTGAGGTGGATTTATGGGAATCGCTTTTTCAAATATAGGAACAGTTGGAAGGGAACAGTTAATTACTTCTGGTAGTAATGGAGAACCAAACTGGTCTTATATTCCGTCGAAAGGAAAAAGTACGAAAACGCAGACTGAATTTGTGAGTGAGATTAAGAAACTGGCACAAAAGGCTGTCAATGCTACTGATAAGACAGAACAAGACGCTATTTCAAGGCAGGTATTGCAGTTAAGGCAGAATATTTGTCAGAGGTTGCACCGGATAGAAAGCAGTTGTACCAACAGGCAAAAAGTGCAATGAAAAATCAAAATACCAATCCAAAATGTAAAGGGATCGGAGAATTAACCTTACTGGATTTTTTGGAACAGGCAGAAGGAAAGAATCAGAATCTTGCAGATAAGCAGATTGTACTGGCAGGAGGCGGAACATTAAATTTCACTATTTTAACATCAGGTGGTTATGGTGTTCAAATTCAGAGTCAGGGTGTGAATGTATTGTTAAATACTGGTGCAGGCTGGGGATACGAAATGACTCCGGCAGAACTTACAAGAAAAGATGAATTTTATTCCATTTACTGGAAGGAATATAATGCCGTAAAGAATGGTATGAATTCTGAATTAAAAGAATTACCGGATTATCTGGAGAAAAGACCAGTTTTTGAAGCGAAAGCCTAATGATAATAATGCAATTCAAATAAAAAAGGGGTATTGATATATGCAGATTAGTTCCAACTATTCTATGAATGGTGTGCCATACGAAAACAGACGCAGACAGGATAATATTCCTCAATTTAGTACAGAACATACCGAACAGGAAAATGAGAGTATAAATCCATATATGGCAGATGTGGATTTTAACGAAAAAGCATTTGATATGATTGGTCCGAATGCTCCGCAGGAGGTAAAAGATGCATGGATGGAAGCAGCAAAGGAAGTAAATGCGAATGGTATGGGAATAAAGAAAAACGGAATGTTGAGCCATATATCACAGATGATGGTACAAAGGCTGAATAAGCAGATGAAGGGTGAGGTCGATGTGGATAACATCGACATTTTGGGAAACACAACAGAATCTGCAATTCAGGCAACGAAACAGGCTTTATATAATTTAGACCATCCACTGGAATATGTCCCTAAAAGCATAGAAGTTCAGAGGGCTTGTATGAAAGAAAGAGAATTCTATGTTGCGTTTCTGGAAAGATTGGAAAAGTTATAATTGACTGGAACAGAAACGGAAAATGACAACGATGAGACATATATATAATTATTTAGGAGGGACATAAATGGCAGGTATAAATGTGAATGGTATAGGAAGAAATCCGTATGCTGACAGTTACTTAACTACTGCAAAAAACAGAAGTAATACTACATCAAAAGATACTTTTGTAAATGCGGTGAAGAAAGTAGAGGAAAGTAAAAATTCAGCGGATACAAGTAATGTGATGTATCCGGGAGATGTGACGATTGATTATCCACCTCGGATAAACAATGCTGTAAACAATAGCGTGGTTTCTGAAAAATCAAAAGATGAGATGTCACTGGATGAGTATAAACAATGGGTTATGAATCAAATATCCCAATTTCCCGTAAGCGGATGGGTTCGTTCCACATTTTCTTCAGGTCGATTGTGATTAAGGAAGAAGCTTTTGAAAGAATGAAAAACGATCCTGAATATGAGAACTATGTTTTGAACAGAGTTCGTTCAGCATATTCCGTTCAAGGCTTGCCGGTAGGATCAAATAATGTTAGTTTGATGTTATTGGAGCGTCACCAGAAGAATGTTACGGTTATGCAGGTCCAGTAGGAAAGAGTGGATCAGAAACAGCGAATGACGGAGAATCTTGGTGGGAGAAGCGCCACGAAAGAATGGAAGAACTTATGAAACAACAGGAAAAGGAAGCAGTAAAAAGAGCACAGGCAAGACGAAAAGCTGTACAAAACGAATATCTAAATAGCCAGTTGGCGGCGGCAGCATATGAGAAAAGCAGTATTATTTTACCGGATAATCCTGTTATACTGTAGGCTCATCTTTTGACAGGAAAGCATAAGAATACAGGTAAGATATTTTTCGGGAGGAAGGATAAGAAATGGAAATAAACAGTAATCATTCTACATATGGGGCGGCATTTCGTCAAAAACCGATTTTTTTCATGTCTGGAAAGGAAACAGTGGCATTTTTTGAAGGAAAACTGAAGAAAAATATGACACTTCAGGAAGATACCTGTACACTTGGTAGCAATGACACTTATCGCAGACAGCATACCACCTATGAGGTTTCGGACAAGAAGAAGGGAAGTACGTTTCTGGATCTGGATTTTCTGATTAAGGACGAAACCAGCAGTCTGAAAGGAAATCTCAGTGATAAAAAGGATGTGGATTTCTATAACTTTTCCATTCCATTTAATCGAACCATACAGAATTATTTTGGGGTTCAAATATACATGGACATGCCGGAAGGCTGTGATTATGACCTCACCTTATATGATGAATATGGCAATCAGGTCGGAAAGGCAGAATGGGACGGAGAAGGACGTAAAACACTGACCATCCCGAACTGGGATACAAATACCAATAAATATTGTATCAAGATAGAAAACAAAAATGGGGAAGAAGTTTCCCCGCATGATTATTATAAAATCAGTTTCAAGGTTACGGAAAATAAAGAACAGGAAAAGACCGATGCCATAAGGGCGGCATTCGGGAACCTTCACGGTGCATATAGCCGGAAAGATGAAAATTGGAGGGAATACCTCGACAAATATAATGAAGTCCTGATGGATACAGAGAAAAATTATACAAAAGAAATGGATAAACTCCACCAGAAGCAGTTTGAAAGTCTGCCGGAAGAAAAGAAATACAAAGGCGGGCGCACAGTGGATGAATTGTTGCAGAACATGGCGGAAGGAAAGACACTGGATGATGCTGAAATGGAGTATGTGAAGATTTTGCAAACCTGAAAGATTTTGAGAAAGCACAGCAGAAGGCGGAACTGAAACATGATTTTTCCGAGGATTTTGTAAAGGATCTGGAAAGCAAAGGGATCTCCCGTGATGAGCTGGAGGGAATGCAGATAAAAATTGAAAGCAATGGGAATGTAACGGTGAGCGGCATTGAAGACAAAGAGGTCCGGGAGCAGGTTCAGAAACTGGTAGAGGAAAAGTACAGTGACCGGATGTATCAGTATTACACAGGAATTGCTGACAGTGTGGGAAATCTGACGTCCAATACCTGGCAGTATGCCACGGATGTGCAGGAAGTCAGGCGTTACTTAAAAGGAGTTACGGGAGAAGATATTTCTCTGGAGAACCTTTACCTGACACCAGACGGAAAGATTGGCGGGCTGCCGGAAAAAGCCGCTAATCTGATCAACAAAACAAAGGACAACGCCAAGATAGAGCGGATAAAGGATGCATTGATAAATATTATAGGACATAACCGGACAAGCGGTGATCTGGGGATTCCAGACTTTACTTCGGAGTTTCAATTTAGTAATGGTGCTTTTTCTGTGGCAGACAGTGGTTTTACGGTGGATATGGCGGCATTGGATAGAAGGCTGACGCCACAACCGCATGATAACATGTATTCGGATATGTATGAGTACAGTTTCAGGAAAGTATTATGATTATGAAAAGTAATTATACACAAGGAGAATGAATAGATGGTAATAACCCGCACAGTAGAGATGCATGCGTAGCTTGTGGGATATGATTTTAAGAAAAAAGGTTTACCCACTGATAAAAATATTGCAGTAGAAAATAGTAAAGTTTCCAATGATTATTTCTGGAAAACAAATAAATATACGGATCAGGATGTGTTTGGAAGAACACTGGATCTGACGGCACTTATCAATAAGCCGGACGGATATTTAAAGGGAAGTTTATCGGATACGGAGGATGTGGACTATTACGAATTCAATATTACAGAGTACCGGGCATTAAGTTTTGCGAAGGATACCTATAATAGGGATATTACTATCACTTTAGATCATATACCGGAAGGCTGTGATTATGAGATGGTTTTGTATGATGAGGAAGGCAATCAGGTCGGCATTGGGAAAGAGAATGGAAATGGCGGTCTTAGTATTACCATACCGAACTGGAATTCGGACAACAGGGGTTATACCGTAAAGGTACAGGCAAAGAACGGTTCGACGGTAAACCCGGATGCCGAATATCATCTTTCTTTCCAGACAACGCAGGCGGATAAAAGCCATGGAGCTTATCAGGAAATGGCAGAGGTTCAGAAATATGCAGGGACAGTCCGGAAGCAGATGCAGGAAGGCTTAATCGATACGGAGGAGATGCGTGCAATTAAGGAAATCCGGCAGAAGTACAAAACTTATTATACAGAGCAGATGGAGAAACTGCATCAGGAACAGGCAGAAGCTGTCATGCAGGGTGGGGCAGTGCCGGATGATGAGCAGATTCACAATTTACTGGAAAAGAAGGCGGCAGGCAAAGAACTGACGGAACAGGAAAATGCTCTTTTAAATATCTTTTGTACTGCAGCAGAGCTGGATCGTGCGAATGCAAGTGCAAATGAATACCACAGTAAAAGACAGGATATCTGTTGATTTGCAAGAAGCGGGAATGGATATTTCAGATTCCACGTTTTCCATAAAAATTGGGGCGGATGGTCAGGTAAGTGTCGATGGCATTAATGATAATGCAATGAAACAGAAGATAGAGGATGTTTTGTCAAAGTATTCGGATGATCTGATGGATATTTATTTTTCTATGGATTCGGAAATACAGGCATTGTCCGATAAAGAAAAGTATCTGTTACAAGCTGCGGTGGATGTGGAAAATTTTTATATAAGGCAACTGGCGGCAGCGTATCGCTTGGAGACCTTTCGGTGGAAAATGCAATGATACATGGCATCTCGCCAAAA
>ENA-OQJH01000270-OQJH01000270.1-human-gut-metagenome-genome-assembly--contig:-NODE-270-length-30187-cov-4.080339_pt1 | contig 30187 bp, 33 predicted proteins | sample MGYA00242597_ERZ504763 | MGnify/ENA primary metagenome ERZ504763 (study PRJEB26092, sample SAMD00036359) | human gut metagenome | host: Homo sapiens | study: EMG produced TPA metagenomics assembly of...
TTTTATTTTTTTATGTTTTTCCCAACAACAGAGATTCTCTTTATCAATCCCCCTGTTTTCCAAAGAAAAACGCATATACATGTTTTATTATAAAACATTTTCAGCCAGAATGCTACATTTATCTTTTTTATTCAGACAAAATTCATACTTTTAGCCTAGAACCTGCTCATCATCACAGGTAACACCAAGGCTTACCTCGATCAGCCGCAGATCCGATCCAAGTGCTTTGATGGAATGTTTCTTGCCGGATGCAATACTTACCGTAGAACCTGCAAGCAGATCTACTTCCGTTCCCTCAAGAATCAGTTTTCCCATACCGGAAATAACGGTGATCGTCTCTGTATGCTGGGCATGTGTGTGATATGGCATTGTCTTGCCTGCAAGGATCTTGATGCGTTTTGTCACGCTGTGTGTGCCGTCCTCGTCGTTGTTGTCGATCGTCTTGATCGTTCCCCAGCGGCGCTCTTCAAATCTTGACTCATCCGGAATATTTTCAAGCAGTCTTTGATATAGGAACTCTGGTGTTTGTCCGCTACTAATATTCCATCGTGCGAAGCAACGATCACCATATTTTTTGCTCCCATGACTACCATCGGAACTCCAAGCACATTGATTGCATGGCTGTTCTCACAGGTCTTATCCCATGTCACATCACCAATGCTCTGCTCTTTCATTTCCTCGGTCAGGGTATTCCAGGTTCCAAGGTCTTTCCAGATCCCGTCATACTGGACAGCAACAATGTTTTTCCAGTGCTCTAACACCTCATAGTCAAAGCTCTGTTTCGGCAGCTTTTCGTAATCGGCAACCATCTCATCATAGTTTGTCGTAACACCGTATTTATCCAGCCACTGCGCAGCCATGTTTAATTTGAAACAGAACACACCACAATTCCAGAGTGCACCCATATCCACAAGTTCCTGTGCGGTCGCCTCATCCGGTTTTTCACGGAATCCTTTACTGCAAACGGCTCGGATCCTTTTTTTTCAGGAACGATATATCCATATTTTGTGGATGGATAGGTCGGCACGCCGCCGAGCAGTCCGATCACACTGTCCTGTTTTTCAATATATTCACCCAAAGATTTGATCTTATTAAAAAATTCTACTGTAGTGTATGGATCTACCGGCAGAAATGCAACCACATCATCCGGCTTTGCACCCTTGTTTGACAAAAGATAGGCACAGGATAACATAACAGCCGGGAATGTGTTGCGGCGCATAGGCTCAACCGCAACTTCTGCCTGTCCGTCCAACTGGCTCTCGATGAGCTCCACCTGGGAATCGCTTGCACAAACGATCGTATTCTCAGAAAGTGATGCCGCCTTAAGCTGCCCGAACACACGCTGTAACATGGAACATTTTTCGGTGCTTTCCGAATGTTCCGCTTCATCCGGGTTCATTAACTTAATATACTGCTTGGAACACAGATCATTTGATAACGGCCAGAGACGCTTTCCGGAACCGCCTGATAATAAAACAATATACATGTTGTTTCTCCATTCTACGCTCTTAGCGCTCTGCACGCATCGGATTGTGCAGGAAATCATCATAAGTCAGGCGGATTCCTTCCTCTAACTCTGTCTTATATTTCCAGCCGAGTCCCTCTAATTTGCTTACATCAAGAAGTTTTCTCGGTGTTCCGTCCGGTTTTGTGGAATCCCATTTGATCTCACCCTCATATCCGACTACTTTGGCAACCAGTTCTGTCAGCTCTTTGATGGTCAGCTCTTTTCCGGTTCCAAGGTTCACGGTCTCGTTTCCGCTGTAATGGTTCATCAGATATACGCAGGCATCTGCAAGATCGTCCACATAGAGGAACTCTCTGAGAGGTGTACCGGTTCCCCAACAGGTTACCTCTTTTAATCCGGCCTCTTTTGCTCATGGAAACGACGGATCAGTGCCGGAAGCACATGGCTGTGCTCTGGATGATAATTATCGTTTGGTCCGTAAAGGTTGGTCGGCATAACAGAAATATAATCAGTTCCGTACTGACGGTTTAAAAACTCGCAGTATTTTAAACCGCTGATCTTTGCAAGTGCATATGCCTCATTGGTTTTCTCCAGTTCACTTGTCAGAAGGCAGCTCTCTTTCATCGGCTGTGGAGCCATACGCGGATAAATACAGGAAGAGCCTAAAAACATTAACTTCTTACATCCGTTTTTCCATGCCTCGTGGATCACGTTCATCTCAAGAACCATATTGTCATACATGAAATCAGCGAGTGCTTCACTGTTTGCCATGATACCGCCTACTTTGCGGCTGCAAGAAACACATAATCCGGTTTTCTTTTGCGAAAAACTCCTCCACTGCATCCTGACGGCAGAGATCTAACTCTTTGTGTGTTCTTGTGATGATATTTGTATATCCTTCTTTTCAAGCTGACGGACAATCGCGGAACCTACCATTCCTCTGTGTCCGGCAACATATATTTTTGCATCCTTTTCCATGATCTTATTCTCCATTTCTGTCTGTTTCCCAAGACATAACAAGTTTGAGCGTAAGCACAAACTTGTGTGTGAAAAATCTTATTTTTCACACTTTTCTCCAAATGTTATTTTTCGTTTTTTACAAGCTCCATATCATGCGCTACCATGATCTTTACAAGCTCCTCAAAAGTAGTTTTCGTCGGATTCCAGCCAAGCTCTGTCTTTGCTTTTGTAGGATCTCCCCAGAGATTTACAACGTCGGTCGGACGATAGAACTCCGGTGAAACTTTGATAACAGTCTTTCCGGTTGCTTTGTCGATACCGACTTCATCCATACCCTCGCCCTTGAACTCAAGCTCAATGCCAGCCTCGCGGAATGCGTGCTCACAGAACTCGCGGACAGAGTGCTGCTCACCGGTTGCGATCACGAAATCTTCCGGTTTGTCGTTCTGTAAGATCAGCCACATACATTCAACATAGTCTTTTGCATAACCCCAGTCACGCAGATGATAAATTTCCAAGGTAGAGCACATCCTGTTTGCCCTGGGCGATTCTTGCTGCTGCAAGGGAGATTTTTCTGGTTACGAAAGTCTCACCACGGCGCTCTGACTCATGGTTGAATAAAATACCATTACAGCAGAACATGTTATATGCTTCACGGTACTCTTTTACGATCCAGAAACCGTACTGTTTTGCAACTGCATACGGGCTGTATGGGTGGAACGGTGTTGTCTCGCGCTGTGGAACTTCCTCTACTTTTCCATATAACTCGGAAGTGGAAGCCTGATAAATACGGCAGGTCTTCTCTAATCCACAGATACGGACTGCCTCAAGCACTCGGAGTACTCCGGTTGCGACAACATCTGCTGTATATTCCGGCACATCGAAGCTGACACCAACATGGCTCTGTGCAGCGAGGTTGTAGATCTCATCCGGTTTAATGCTTCCGATCAGACGTACCAGACTTAAAGAATCAGACAGATCTCCGTAATGAACGGTAAAATTCGGATTGCCCTCTAAATGGTCGATACGCTCTCTCTTTTCTACGGAAGAACGGCGTACCATACCGTGTACTTCATATCCTTTTTCTAAAAGAAGCTCTGCAAGGTAGCTTCCATCCTGTCCTGTGACACCTGTGATCAATGCTTTTTTACTCATTTCATCTCTCCTTTTATGAATTCTATGATTATTTTGCTAATATCAAAATTTTAAGCTGTTGTATAGATTAATCTAATTTTTTTGATTTTGCAATTGAATATATTGGTCTAAAATAGTATTATATTGCTATGCAAAAATTATTTTTTGAAAAATATAAAACCTCCGAAGTTACAAATACGCGAAGCGTCATCAATACCCCCTCCGCATTTACCCGCAAAAATTTCTTCCACATACAGGAAGCTGGCTATTTAAAAAGCCTGAAATCACATTTAAGCAGGCGGAGCGAGCTGAATTCCTACCTGTTTTTTGTCGTGCTCTCCGGCAGTGGCGAGGTCACCTACCGCGAACCGTTATCCGAAGGCGGAATGATCTCTTCAACAGCGCATGCGGGTGACTGTTTTTTCTCGACTGTTCCGGGGAATACACCCACATCAGTACGGATGAAGATCCATGGGAACTTCTCTGGATCCATTTCAACGGTCCCGAGGCCAGGGCATATTATACCTATTTCAGGGATCACCATAACTGGCATTTCCGCTCTGCTCATTTCACAGAACTGATCAATGCAATCGAGAGTATCATCCGCTACAACGAAGAACCGACCGATGACACCGATCTTTTAACTGCCCAGCAGATCATTCATATTTTAACGCTCATCTGTACCGAGTCTAATGAAAAAAATGAACTGCTCTCAGATAAACTTAAAACAATTCTGCACTATCTGGACGAACATTATACCGAAAATATCTCCTTAGACCAGCTTGCGGAACATTTTTTTTATCAGTAAGTATTATCTTTCACGGGAATTTAAAAAGGAATTCGGAACGACGGTCATACAGTATGTGCTGGCAAAAAGGATCAATAATGCCAAGGAGCTGCTTCGGTACAGCAATTCTTCGATTGAGGAGATTGCGCACCTGTGTGGGATCGATGATGCGAGTTATTTTAATAAGGTGTTCCGGAAGATGGAGGGGTGTACGGCGTCGGAGTACCGGAAACGCTGGTAGAAGTGGGTGGCTCGGACGCGGGGAAACGGCTGGGTGGAATTTGCAGTAAATGGCTCGGACGCGGGGAAACGCCTGGGTAGGATTACAAAAGCCAGGTGGCGGAGGGTTTTATAAGAAGGCACGCTTGCGCTGCGTGTCGCTCGCAACGGTACTAAGCGACCAAAACACGGTCGCTAAGGACCGGCGGCTCCCCAGCACCTTCTTTTAAAACTCTCCCGCCCACCTGGCTTTACGTTATGTTTTCGATAGGCGTTTCACCGCGTCCTATCTTTACTTTGGCTTTCGTCGCAGGCGTTTCATTACGACATGGCTCTACCTGGTTTTCCCCGTAGGTATTTCAACACGATCTGATTCTACCTGGTCTTTCGACGCAGGCGTTTCTTTAACCGGTTCAGTATTTCTGAAAACGCAAGGCATCCCAGGACGGCGGCGGTAATGCGCAGTGCATGATACAGAACAAATGGTACAACTGCGCCGCCCGGCACAGGAATTGCGATAAATTTGGATGCAATACGTTCGACAACTTCTAAGGCAAAGATGTGGAAGGCGAGCAGGAAAATCGTATTTTTTCCGACGTAGGCGATGAATCTGCTGTGCCGTATTTTCGATCAGTTTGCCAAACCAGATGCAGAGCAGTGATCCGGTGAGTCCGACGATGATGAAAAATGGGACGCTGAATGCTCCGTAGATGCCGTATTCGCGGATGGACATATTGATGCCGGGATCAAGACAGCTTGTCAGGATGTAGATGACAAATACCGCTGCGATTAACGGAATGTTCCATTTTTTTTCGAAGAACTGTGCTCTCCCAAGCAGGTTCCTGCAATCATGAAGATGGTTCCCACGCAGGCAAGATCGATGCTCCATGGAAGGAGTACCGGAATATCTGCAAGTGCCATTGTGATGGCAGTCAAAACGATCAGTGTACCGATTAAAAATTTCCGGTCAGAAAGGCAGCGGTCAATGACCAGATGATAGACAAGACTCGCTGCAAAAAATGCGGTCAGATACCACATGGCTCCATTTGCCACGGTAAACAAATAAACGTTATCCTTGACGACTGTCGTGTCGTACAGGCAGTATCTGGAATAAAGAATTCCAAATGCAGACGCTTTTGTCTCCGCAAGTGTTCTTCCCATCAGCACATAGACTGCCAAAAGCACTGCACTGTATCCAAAATACGGGATCAGAAGGCGTTTTGCCTTGTGTTCAATATTTTCTTTGTAACTTCTTCCCTCTTTATAAATATATCCCGAAACCACAAAAAACAGCGGAATGTAATAATTGATCAGAAAGCGGCTCAGCCCGCAGCTGTGTGAGATAATGACAAGCAAAAGTCCGAATCCCCTTGCCACATCCAGATATTGATATCGTTTCATTTTTACTCCTGTATCCAATCCTGTTTAATCAGTGCACGCTCCCACAGATACGGCTGAATCCGGTTCCAGATGTCCGCCGCCTGATGGAACGAAGCATTTTTACCTGCAAGAAAATCAGAAAGATCACTGCGTACCTTCGCCGGATCATCGATCAGACTGCAGTTTGCAAAGTCTGCAGATGCCACCGTATCCTCAAAAACTGGCGGTACGGTCCTCTCATCCAGTCAAGAATCGGAGCATTAAATCCCAGCTTGGTACGGCGGTAAGCAATCTCTTTTGGCATAAAAGCTGCGCCCGCATCACGGACGATCGATTTCGAAAAACCTCCGTGCAGTTTTGAACGCCATCCAATGGAAAATGCAAACTCTACGATCCTGTAATCCAGAAACGGCATACGGATCTCAACGCCCGCTGCCATGCTGTCCCTGTCATAGTTGCGCAGCAGTGTCGGCAGGATCGTCTCATGTGTGGAGACAAATAATGTCTTATTAAGATTATCCAGACGGTTCCAGTTCGGATGGTCGGAATACGCACTCTTTACAGTTTCTTTACCAAGCAGTTTTTTTGCATGGTATTTTAACATATATTCGCGGTAGAGTCTGTTTCTCTGCTTTTTAAATGCAGCTGACTGCTGACTCACTCCGTCTTCCGCATCCTGGTTTAAATATGCGGTCGTGATCATGTCGATTTCTTCTTTTGTCTTTGCATCCGGGTATGCTTTTAACACATCAAATCCATATCCCGCAAACAGCTCATCCGCCGCATGTCCGTCAAGGGAAACAGTGGTTCCCATCTCTCTCTCTTTTTGTAGAGCTCCATCATCGGCACCTGTGGATTGCCCCAGAGTTCTTCAAAACAGTAAAGCTGGCGCAAAAACTCACGCTCTGAAACTGCGGAATCAATGTTCATAAAGGTATGGCTGATTCCAAGATAATCCGTCACCTGTTTTGCATATTTTGTTTCATCCTGCGCCGTTCCCGGAAAACATGCCACATAAGCGTGCTGCCAGTCATTGTTGGCGCGCTCATCTGTCATGTTTTTGGAAATATAGGACATTGCGCAGATAACAGCGGAAGAATCAAGTCCTCCGGAAAGTCCGGTACCAAGTGTCACATCACTTCTCATTCGGATCTTGCAGCATCCAGAAACAATTCGCGGAACTGCTCTACCTGTTCCTCATAGGAATCCGGTACGCTGATCAGATGATCTAAGGTATTCCAGTAGCGTTTCAGTGTAATCTTTCCGTCTTTTACCCATGCATTGTGGCCTGCCGGGAACCGTTTGATTCCACGGATCAGACACTCCGGCTGTGACTCATAATGATTGTCTGCAAAGTAGCGGTCGAACATCGGCTTGTTTGCTTCTACCTTAGGCAAAAGCGGCAGAATTACTTTCATCTCCGATGCAAACGCAAAGCCACCATCCGGCAGTTCGGCATAAAATAACGGTTTTACTCCAAAACGGTCTCTGGAAATGAAAAGCTGTTTTGTCTGTTTATCCCAGATGGCAAATGTCCACATACCGTTGAAGCGTTCCACACAGGATTCACCCCACTCACAAAATGCAGCCATGATGACTTCGGAGTCGCTGGCACTGCGGAACGTATATCCCTTTTTCTTAAGCTCGTCCCGGATCTCGATAAAGTTATAGATCTCGCCGTTAAACGTCATCCAGTAACGCTCATTTGCATAGGACATCGGCTGGCTTCCGGCATTGGAAAGATCTAAAATGGATAATCTGCGGTGTCCTAATGTCACACCGTCCTCCTGCCACAGTCCGTAACCGTCCGGTCCACGGTGGATCATCGTGTTTAAGCATTTCATCGCCAGTTCCCGGTCTACCTTTTTATTGACTACACCGTAAATTCCACACATACTAAACCTCGTTTCTGATATAAATATTTATGAATCAAAAAAATTTGAAACTTATTAGGGAATTAAATTGTTCACAACTTTCATATACTAAATTTAAATTTCATAATTATTTCCGATGAATCAGCCACAGATAACGTGTATTCGTGACCAGATAACGTTTAAACAATCTCTTCGGATCCTGCAGCAGACGATATAACCATTCCAGGCTCAATTTCTGCATCCAGCCCGGCGCACGTTTAATGTTTCCGGCATGGTAGTCAAATCCTGCCCCGACACCGATCATCACGCCGTTTACATGGTCCTTATGAGCATACATCCATTTTTCCTGCTTCGGTGCTCCAAGTCCCACCCAGATGATATCTGCTCCGGATGCATTAATCTGGTCGACCATCTCTTTATCTTCCGCTTCGGACAACTCGCGAAACGGCGGTGACACCATTCCTGCAATCTGAAGATGTGGATATTTTTCTGCCAGTTTTTCTTTTAACAGAGCAAGCGTCTCCTCACTGCTCCCGTAAAAATAATGTTTCAGTCCGTTATCGCGTGCAAATAATGCAAGCATCAGATCCGGTCCTGTCACACGCTCCGCCTCTGGGAATCCGTGTTTTCTGCTGTAACCGGAAAGCGGCCCGCCATCCGGCAGAACAAACGCGGCATCTGCCTGTACCGTGTGATACTGCGGATCGTCATGCGCCATCACGGTCGTGTGCACATTTCCCACACAGATATATTTTCCCCGCAGCTGCTCTATATTCTGCTCGATCAGATTTACGGTCTTTTCCATATCCGTCACAAGGATATCAAGGCCTAAAATATTACATGTTTTCAGTTCCATATTTTTTCCCTGCTTCTTTTCTTCCTGCCATTTCATGCTGTAAACATCTTAGCAGATATTTATGATTCCTTCCGGCATACCGTCTCAAGCGGTATATTCCCTATATACGATGGAAGTAAACTGAATGTACTGTTATAACTTCCTAAAATTTTTCTGCACTTTGACAATGCGATCATCTCCACAAATGCTTCCTCAATTCCCTCTTTCGAATCGCGGTCGATCACATCCGACTGCGGGAAGATCAGCTTTGCATCCGGCAGTAATTCTTTCAATTCCCTGCGTACCTCTTTGTCATCTGTTGCCACAAAAAAACATGTTTCTTTATCCGCTTCCAGTTCTTTTTTCATACGCTCGGCAAACAATGCCAGCGGACTGTTTGCGATCGCATCCGTATGGTCAGTCCTTCTCACATGTACCCCCACACAATTTCCAGTCAGTTCACGAAACAGATAGTCACCTTTTTCTTCAATGTTTTTGCCTGGCTTTAAAAAGGAATAACTCTCTGCCCCGACCTCGCAGATCGGCCCAAATGCTTTTAAATAGATGACCGGTGTCTGCTCGATCAGGTGGAATAGTCCTTCATACCCTTCCGTTTCTTTGACCTGTTCCACATCATCACACTCTAAGAAACGATCTGCCATTTTTCTCCATTTCTTTTTTGCATGATTCCCAAGAAGCTGTGCCACCGGCTCATTCTTAAATCCATTTTCGCTGATCTCCACCACCTCAAACGGCAGATCAAACAGCTCTGAAAAACTGATGTTGCATCCGACTTCACGTTTCCACATCACGACCAGCCTGCGGTTTAATTTTTCTGCCACCGCATAAGCAGAACCCAGACCAAGCAGTCTGTTTCCAAGCCCTGCACACGGCTCTATGATTATCATCGGTTCACTCATACGCTTTCCTTCTCTTTCCTTGTCACACTGCCACCCTCTACCTGATATACCATGTCACAATTTTTGATCGTAGACAGGCGGTGTGCAATAATCAGCATTGTCATCTTACCCTGTAAGCTGTCGATTGCTTCCATAACAGCAGCTTCTGTTTCCGTATCCAGTGCGGAAGTTGCCTCATCCAGCACTAACACTTCCGGTCTGCGGTATAGCGCACGTGCAATACCGATACGCTGACGCTGTCCACCGGATAAGCGTACACCGGCCTCTCCGATCATGGTATCTAAGCCTCATCAAGGATTTTACAAACTCATCTAATTGTGCCTGTTTTAATGCTTCCCAGATATCTGCATCATCAATGCCTTCCGTCTTGCCAAATGCAATATTATTGCGGATTGTATCGTCCAACATGTAGATAGTCTGTGGGATATAACCGATCTTATCATGCCATCCACGGTAAGATTCTTTGATATCCATACCATCTACCGTGATCTTTCCGGCCTGCGGTTTAAAACACCCAGGATCAGGTCGACCATCGTGGTCTTTCCGGCACCGGACGGTCCGATAAATGCAACGGACTTGTTTTTCGGGATTGTCACATTAACATGGGCTAATACCGCATCCTCAGTATCCGGGTAATGGAAGGTCATATCTTCCACTTTGATTTCTTTGTCTAATGTTACTTTTTTATAATTTTCTTCTTTTTCTGTCTGGATCTCCATATCGCGGATCGCAGCATACTCTTCACCGATCTTGTGGATCACGACACCGTTATGGATGATCGATCCTAAATATTCAGACATCTTATTTGCAGAAGGAAGCAGGGCAAATGCTGCTGCCGCAAATACTGCAAGTGTTCCGACAAACTGCTCCGGCTTGTGGATGTCGCGTTGATACGGACAATGATTGCCGCCATAAGTCCCGTGATACAGAGTGCTTCCATGATCGGTTTCGGAATGGAACTTAAGAAAGAGTTCTGTTTGATGACATAGGTGTAAAGACCATTCTGCTTTACAAATTCCCCTTCAAAATATGCCTCGCGGTTTGCGATCTTGATCTCTTTGATACCGCCGAACGCCTGCTGCATACACTGCAGGATATTGGCGTTGTATTTTCTTCTGTCATCACCGAAACGCGCTAAGGTTCGGCGCAGTTTTTCATAAAGATAAATACCATAACGACCATCGCAAACGCAACGCCTAATGTGAGCAGCGCATCTTTTACTAAAAGATATCCTACTAAGATCAGGCTGACGCAGAGTTCTGATGCAAGCTGGAGCATATTTAACACCGCCGCATAAAACATCTCGGATCCGTATTGATATCACGCATCAGCTCGGCACTGTTGTGGTTTAAGAAAAATGTGTAATCTCTGCTGATATAATATTTCATCATGCGGTCCTGCATCTCGCGTTTTCCATAATAGGAGAAGCAGTACAGCATGTTATTGATAAAAATGATAAACGCATTTTTTGCAATATACACGATAATGATCAGCACCGAGAGCAGCGTGATCAGCTGATTGGTATTCTGCATGTGAAATCCATCATAAACAGAACGTATGATGTCATTTTTCAATAACTCTTCCGGATTCATCACCGCTGTGATAAACGGGGATAACACCGAAACACCAAGCAGGCTGACACCGGAATTGATCAGTATCAGAAACATCATTCCGACAAGCTTGCGCTTCTGCTTTCCATCAAAAACTTTTAGTACACTTTTTACCAAATCTTTCATTCTTTTACCTTTCTTACTTTAAAATAATCCAGTTTTTCTGCCGCATCCGTTCGCTTAACAGATCATCCGGCATAATGACCGTCTTATCCGGGTTCTGATTCAGATAAGCTGCCCATGTCGAAAACGTACTATTGGACAATATCTGGTTCTGGCATGCCGCCATCAGGAAAAATTCATCCACATCCGAAAATTCTCCCATCTCTGAGACAAATTCCAGCCTGTTTTCTGCCTGTCCCACTGCGTCTTTTTTCTGGCTTTCCAGCACAGGGGCAAGCGCTTCTTCTGCACGCTCCATATCATTGGTAAACACAATATAGCGTACTCCCGGCTTTTCCTGTTCCATGCGTTCCATGGCATGTTTAAAATAGGCTCCGGCAGGTCCCATGATATCACCGCCTCTGACATGCACGGCACAGGTCGGCGTTTTTTTGAACTCTTCCTGTAATTTTTTTACCGTCTCACTCTGCTCGTAAGCCGGCGTCATCATCGCAGTGATCTCATCTAAATAATCTTCAAAATAGGCAAGGTGCTGCCAGTAACCATATAAATATTTATTTCGAAGTCCTTTTTTCTTATAAACTCTCGGATCGATATCATTCACATCATACCGGTGGTCACGGTTATGGTACACCTCGCGCTCTTTGATCACATGATATTTTAACGCACGTCTTAAGTTCTTGTAAATCTTCTGTCCCAAATTACGGTTTGGAAATGATTCCTTTTTATCGTATTTCAGATGAAACTTGTCCAGTTCAAAATCCCGCAGTGTAGAATTGTCACATTCTGAAATATCAAGAACCAGCGAATCGCCATCCCGCCTTGCCTGGCATATCCGCAGGCATAATTAAACAGCTGGTTTCCCATGCCGTCTCCAATTTTTACTGCAATCATTCCTCTGTTACCTCTCACTTTTCCTGTGTCCTCTGGTGTTTCCCTGGAAAATGGATTTTTTCTGAAAGCAATGCCATTTCCTTTGCACAGCAGGGCAGCAGGATAAATACATACGGATACACATACTGGCTTTTGGCTTCCCATATTATATGCAAAAGAAATCCGCCTGTAAAAATAAAAAATATAGTTACAATCATACTTCCTGTTTCTTCGATCCGCAACAAAAATTGTTGCAAGAACAAACAGCATGATCACAAATCCCTTCATCGCCAGGGCAATCTGCGGTTCTATACTTTTTCCCGAATAAAGTTCATTAAAAAACTCTGTCTTATTTTCTGCCCCTGCATCCGGCAGCGGGCCGCTCCAGAGTGATTCATACATCGGATCACACCACATGGATTCCAGTTTTTCGGAGAAAAACTCATACGCAGTATCCGGATTATGCCGGAAAATATAAATATTATCCCTGATCTTTGCTTTGCCAAGCTCTGTTGCTTTCTCCGGATCATATCCTGCTTCCGAAAAGAGCCAGTCCGAACAGCCGTTATACCAGCCTGCTGCATTATTGTAATAAGGCTCCGTTCCCATTGCAATCCATAAAATCTTTGGTTTTCCACCACAGAGTACGCCACCTGTTTCTTTGTTATACCACGCATGGAATGCCTTTCCAGGAAGCACTGACACAACCATCACCAGAACTGCAAGTAAGATCAGCCTCCATTTTTTTTCTTTTAAGATCCGAAGAAAACACAATATTGCGATCGTTATCGATCCTATAATATTATTTCCTTTCAAAATAACTGCAAGCATTACAAAAATGACACACAATATCATATGCTTCCAGTTGCCGCTCTCCAAAGATTTATCCAGAAACAAAAATGCCAGAAGTATGAAAAACAATCCCGGAATAATTCCATATGCAAATGCCAGGAAGAAAAACTGTGGCAAAAATAAAAATGAAAAAAGTATCACATACAGATTTGTCTTGTGATTTTGTCCAAAACACCGGTCTGTCAGCTTCCAGATCACAAAATTGATCCCTATGATCTGCAGGAGATTGACCGCATATAAAAAGCGCACATCCGTGCTGATAAAACCAATCAGATATTCATAGGTCACAAAACTTAACTGATGTTCATTCAGATAGATATCCTGTCCCGGATTTAAAAATGAAAAATCATGCTGTCTCATAAGCACAGAACCGTTATGTGCACTGTACGCATCCATGCGCAATTCCGTTGAAACATTCGCAATCCAGTATATCCCTGCAATTATATAAATTACAGTAAATACAATAAAGAGTATTTTTTCATCAATCTTTTGAATTTTAGATCCTGCGATCAAAAATACCACAAAAATCAGAACTGCGAGCACCAGTGCTGTGATACTGGTGCGCTCTATGCTCACATCCTCCGTCCACACATATGCCACTTTCGACCGATACAGCAGATTCAAAACTGCTACAAAACCGACACAGCAAAGCATCACCAGCCAGATTATATTCTGACAAAACCATTCAAACAGCTCAATTACTTTTTTATCTTTTGCATATACTTCATATTCCCCGTTTGCAAATACCTGTTGATAAAAATTTTCTTTTACAAATATTAAGACCACATTTGTTTTTTCAGACTGTTCATCCAATGCAGTTTTATTAAAAACCACAAGTGGCATTGCTTCCTGTTCGCTGCCTGACGAAACAGACTCCTCAAGCTGCTGCTCTATCTCCTCTGCCGTGATGTAATCTGTCTCAATCCAGCCACCGCATCCGGTAATATAAGGAGCTCTTCCGGTCAGATAATGTAAGATTGGAATTGCACCACAGGTAACCATCTTATCACTTTCGCTGCCATATGACTTTATAAAGTTTACCACTTCTTCCATCGGCTGTACAATATCCGTATCATACCTGATGCCGCGCAGTTCATCGAGTGTGAACTGCTGTTTTGGCTCTTGATCTTTTAAATACGCCTTTGTCATATAAAACTCTGTGATACAGTCAGACCCACACACCATATCGCACAGATGACGGTAAGAAGTCTTCCCGTATTTCTTACATCCGGCAGCTTGTGCTCTGTCTCCACTGTTTCTTCAGTCTGTCTCTTCGCCTTTTTCATTCTGTCTCCGATACAGATTGCAATATATGGCAGTACAAAAAAAGCTTCATTGCACAGATGTGTGATACCCACATTCGATCCAATCGGCATCAGCACTGCAAGCATCCCGGATGCAAATGCAAGGGTTTTAAATTCTTCCGAAGCCTCTTTGTCTTTTAAAATCAGAACAATACATACATAGAGCATCGCCTTTATCACAGCTACTGCGTTCAGGTAATCTCCAAGCACGCGATACAGCACCGATAATCCTGCGATCTGATCTGCCCCGAAAACCGCACCTGCCAACAAAAGAACTGCCACTGCAATCATACCATATCCGATAAGCGGTGCAAGGCTTTTCACTTTTTTTGCCACAAGATAAATGACATACAGCACGGCAAGCAATAAGATTCCACGCACGGTTCCTTTGAAATTGATCACAACCATGTTACCGATTGTATGTCCGTCATTTGAATTTCCTGCATAGAAAAACATATCTGCAACCATCTGAAAATAAGTGCCGATCCCGCATGTTTTATACATGAGAAAAAGCCCTGACGCAAAACTACTCAAAACACCCACCACGCACCATAACACCTGGCGTACAAAATATGCCACATCTTTTTTCCGGTAAAAATCATAAAAAAGAACGATAAACACAGCAAATTGCAGGATGGAAGATATTTTGCAGAAAGCCGCCAGCATGAAAAATGCCGATGCAAAAAAGAGCATCCCGGACTTTTTGTCATTGACAGCCCGGATCAGGAAATACAATCCCGTCAGTGCCATAAATGCCACTGCCGTATTATAAATAAAGAAATGAAAATTACATTTTGCAAGCACCATGCAAACGCAAGTGCCGGAAGGATCAGCGCATCTTCCCGGTATCTCACATAGAGCCTGTAAGATAAGAAACACAGGTAGAAGCAGACTGCCGCCCATGCAGTCTCCATGCCAATGTAAGCCGGTATATGCAGTATCCCAAACACTTTTAACAGGCATCCGCCCAAAATGTTTGTCAAAAACAGCGGCAGATAAGTACTGTCCATATCTGTAAAACAAAACCGGTACTGATTCATGTTAAATCCGACATCACTGACATCAATACTAAAATTCCATCCCGACGACGGGAGCAGCGGAATCAGTGCGATCAGAATGATCCAGAAAAATTTATATGTCCGTTTCATAAAATCTCCATTCCTGCATTATTTTCACACTATGCTCCAAAATACAGCATACCTATCATTACAATACCATAAACCACACAGAGTGCCATCAGTACCCTGTCATGTAAAAGGACCTCCACAGGATCTCCCTCCGAATTTCCCTCCACCGTCAGACTGTACTTCATACAGATCAAAATCACGATCGGCACCGTCCACATTGCATATTCCATGCCGGCATTGGTAATATCCTTACACCATAATGCATAAAATGTATTGAGCAGTGCCAGGCACATATACATATTTTTGTCCAGGAAATCTCTCGTATAATATTTAAGCACCTTGCGGGTATCCCCGTCCTTTTTCTTCTGCAGCTCGTTGCGTCTTTTTCCAAGACTAAAATAAAACGCACCGGAAAGTACAGTCAGATACAGCCATTCAGACACTTCCGTCCCTGTCAGGACCGCACCGAAAAGCACGCGCAGCAAAAATCCGGAAGCAAGAATTGTCACATCTAAAAGCGGTACATCCTTAAGTCCCATACTATATGCCACATTGATAAACAGATATAAAATTACCAGCGCATAACTGCCCGCTGTCGCATCTGACACCACAAGCAGTACCACTGCTGCGATCAGAATGAACACCATCAGCACTACTGCGTGAAACGGTGTGACTGCGCCGGATGGCGATTCGGGCGATTTTTCTTTGTCGGATGCATCCTGTCTTTTCCGCATCCCTGATATCATTGATGATATAGACCGCAGATGTGACCAGTGAAAATGCGATCATTCCAAGCAGTGTTGCCGTAAACTTACGCCGGTCTGTCAGATTTCCACTGAAAATCAGTGGCATAAAAATCAGTATGTTTTTGATATAATGATGTACTCTCATGAGATATAAATACTTTTTCATCCAATCGTTCCTTAATTTATTTCATAATCAGACAGTTTTACAATAATCGTATCGTCAATCACCTGAATAGATCCATCCGCCGGATAGGATGGCATTTCCCTGACAACCTCTCTCTGCATCCAGTTCTGGATCTCCTCATAAGTTCCATAATATGGTGAAAATCCAAGATAATCAGACATCAGATACAGCAAAGAGTTATATCCAAGGTTCGTATCTGCTTTTCCTCCAACGGTAAAAGTATCACCGATCAGACTTCCCATACCATTCGTACTGTCATTAATCTGTGTTCCCACCACGATCACCGGCTTGTCCTGCGAATAATCCTCCACACTCCGGATCTTGGTGACCAGCGTCTGCACATAGGAAAAATCATGATATTTCGTATATTCAAGTGCCATGTAATTGCCATTTGCGTACCAGACAAACACGATTACCAATGCCGCCGTAAGCAATGCAGACACCCAGTTTGTTATGCTCTTTACCGGAGCATGCAGTTTAAGATTCCGGAAACATGCATCCAGCCACAACAGGAAAAATACAAAGAAAAATACAACTGAATATGCCATCAGCGTATAGCAGTAGGAATTCGGTGCCATCACATAGATCAAAAACATCGCTACCGGAAACACCACTATACCACACAAAACAATTACCTTATTTAAATATTCTTTTTTCTTTAAAACCAGATAAGCACCAATACCTGCTGCAAATAAGATCCATACAACTTTGATCAGACGTCTTACGGTACGGTTATAGCTGATTCCCATAACATCGGAAAATCCCAGATCAAAAATGAGGTGTAACAAGATTTTAATGCACTAATAAGCTGTGCGATCGTGATCTTTCCCATTGTATCGCCACCCTGATAACTGGTAAGCTGTATATGTGTGACTGCAAGTACCGCTTTATTGATCAGAAAATAAACCGCAACGCCAGCTGCCATCACCACTAAGAATCTGGCAATCATAAGGAAAAACTCTTTCCATTCCTTTTTCTCCTTCACACCGCCAAATGCTGCTTTTAAGATCACCACTATAAGAAGAATGCACACGGTATCCGGGAAGTATGCCTGATATACACCAAGGGAACATGCAATCATTACCACTGCTGCTATATTTGCAATGATATTTTTCGGATATTTCACAGTGAGCCACGCAGCAAACACACTGAAAAAAATGCCTATTGCATAATAAAGTGCCAGAAACATAAAAAAGTACATGGACACAACTGCCGGAAATACTGTCATAAGTCCTCCGATCAGCCCCGCAGTCAGTTTGTTTCTTACCTGAAATACAGATACGACCATTCCCGCTGATAAGGCAAGGAACAGCAGTGCAAAGATTCCATTAAAAAAAGGCAGTGAATAAGAACCTCCAAATACAGAACGCATAAAACGCCCCATCCAGTTTAACAGCCATCTTCCCTGTTCTGTGCTTAATCCGATACCTCCTGGTGTATTCGCAAGCTCATCATAATTGTATAATTTATTGGTGAACTGATACAAATGAGCTGCAAGCCCTGCTGCAAAAGCAGCATAAAAAGCTGTCTTTACCGCTCCCGAAAGATTCCGGTACCACTCAGTCAGATACTGATCCGGCATTTTCCATCTGATCGTATTCATATCTTCTCCTTTTTCTATTTATTTTTTTCCTAACTTCATATAATCTTTATTGTATCAAAAATGTATAGGACGTGTCAAACAGTAGATTCCCGGCGCCATTCCATTTTCCTTGACACCACAGGAAGCATTGTTTATGATGTTTATATCTATGTACTGTGACCAGAAAGGAGTGTTCTTAAGATGGGTACAATCCTCGGAGCCTCTTATTATCAGTTAAAATACTGTCTGCGTAACAAACTGCGGCAGGCAACAGGTGACCCGGATTTTCTTTACCGGCATTATGTCGGTAAACCTTTTATGATACGGATGCCTTAAACACATACACGGCAGAACTCATCAAGTCCGGCAGACCATTTATGATGGGCCGCTTTGGTGCCGTTGAACTTTTCAATATGCGTGTTGCCGAATTTCATATGGAAAACAAAAAAGAGAAAGCCTGCGAACAGCTTTTTACCTGCGCCGGTTTTTTCCCCAATGATACATCCCTTCTGCCGCGTTTTAACGATATCATGAAGGACGCCTGCCGGCAGACCGATATTTTAGGTTTATGGCAGAATGCCTGTGAGGATTATTACATCCGCAGATACTGTAACGATCTAAGCGCAACCTGCCGGCTGATCTCTTTAGAGCCATGGCGCAGCAAAAACCCATGGTCTGCTGCACTTGCCGGAAAAAAGGTACTTGTTGTTCATCCGTTTGAAGAGTCGATCCAGGATCAGTATAAACATTTTGACAAACTCTTCCCAGGCACGGATATCCTGCCGGAGTTCGAATTAAAGACCTTAAAAGCTGTACAGACTGCTGGCAGCGCTGTAGATCCGCGTTTTTCCACATGGTTTGACGCACTTGACTATATGTGCGGAGAATGTGAAAATTTGACTTTGACATCGCCCTGCTTGGCTGTGGTGCCTACGGCTATCCGCTGGCCGCCCACATCAAAAAAATGGGCAAACAGGCAATCCATCTCGGTGGTTGTCTGCAGATATTGTTTGGTTTAAAAGGAAGACGCTGGGATGAAGAAGAACCGGATATCGTCGCCATGTATAACGATTACTGGCATTATCCGATGGCAAGCGAAGTTCCAAAAGGAAGTGGTGACGTGGAAGGCGGCACCTACTGGAAAAAAGAATAGCTAAGGGGGAAACTATTATGAGCAAGATCATCCTGTTATGGTTCATCACGAAACCGGAGAAAAGGCTCAGGCTGCGGGGAAGAAGAACCAGGAATACTTAAAATACTGTATCGCTCAGGCAAAAAAATATAATGAAAAAGTTGTTTTGCTAGGCGATGAATATAACAAAGCGTGGTGTGACGACTGGCACAATGCCAATGACTTCATTACCGAAAAATGGACAAAATTTCATGCTGTCTTTGAGAATCTTTCCACATATCCGACCGCATGGGCAGAGGGCATCTTTAAGCGCTTCTTCCTGATACTGGAATACTTAGAGCGCAACTCCTTTGAGGAGTGTGTCATTATCGACAGTGACGTTCTGCTTTACTTAAATGTCAGTGAATATGAGCCGTTCCGTCACTGCAAAGTGGCTGCTGAAACCCCCCTTTTACAGGATTTTGCAATGCTTGAAAAAGGAAACGGCTGAAATGGAAAACCTGTGCAGGATTTTCGTATTTTACCACACAGGGACTTCGCGAATTTACGGATTTCTGCATCGATATGTATGCAAATCACAAAGATGTCCTGATGAAAAAGTGGGATGTCCACCGCAAATTCGGCATGTACGGCGGTGTCGGCGAGATGGCGCTATTACATCTGTGGGTTTCTTCCCTTCCGGAAGGGGAATATTTAAACCTGTTAAAGGACGATGCGGACCACGGTGTATTTGATAATTCCGTGGGTGAATCTTCCGGTTACTTAGAACACCAGTATGAGTATATCAAACGCTTAAGCGTAAAGAATCTGCACTGGGAAGACGGCAGGCCTTACTGCTATACGATCGACGGTCATGAAAAAACCTGGTTTTTAAATCTTCACTTTGTCGACATTACAAAAATCTTTATGGAAGGTGTCTATGAAAACCAATCCTATTCTGCACATGCGAAGTTTGTAACATACATGTTGAAATGCCGCGGAAGACTTGCAGACATCAAACATGGCAATACAAAATGGCAGCAGAAACTAAAGATCAAACGCAGTAAAAATGTCTGATCTGACGGGAAATGAGGTTTGTTATGTCAAAAGATCGTTCTTCTAATTTTGAATTATTACGTTTATTATGCATTTTCGGAATTCTGATGATGCACACTTTCGGCGGAATCGACACTTCCGTATCATTTTTTAACACAGAGATCCATGTACTGGTTAACTCCATCTTCAATATGGGAGTTACCTGCTTTATCCTGCTCTCCGGTTATTTCGGCATCCGTTTTGACTTCAAAAAACTGATCCGGCTCGACCTTATGATCATCTTTTTCACAATATTTGGTACGATCGCAGTTGGAAATCTGGGTATAAAAGCACTGATCAAATCCTGTATTCCGGTAATTTCAAGATATTACTGGTTTATCAGCTGTTACTTTTTCCTCTGCTTTTTAACACCATTTTTAAACCAGATCCCGGAAAAGCTGTCAAAGGAAAACTTTGAAAAACTGCTCGCCGTCTTACTGCTTCTTTTCTCCGTAATCCCAACTTTCGGATTCTTTGAAATTATGCAGGACGGTGGAAAAGGATTAGTCCACATGGTTATGATCTATCTGCTCGGACGCTACCTTGCGCTTTATCATAACCGCAGCCATAACACCGGACGCCTGTTCCTTGGACTTTTCCTCAGTATCGGTTTTATTTTCCTCGCTGACAGTTCGCTGACCTTTGTCCGTGGAAAGCTCTATACAACGTTCTGCCGCGACTGTTCGATTTTCATTATATTTGGTTCTGTCATGGTTTTACTGCTGTTTCGTGAATTAAATTTTCACAGCCGCTTCATCAACCGTGCTGCCGGAAATGTGCTCGCGGTCTATGTGTTAGATGGAACGGTTCAGACATTTCTGTTAAAATGGATCGATTTTAAACCGTATGCCGGATCGTGGTTTTTAGTATTCCTTGCGATCGGTTATGCGCTTGCAATTATGATCATTGCGTGTCTGTTGAACGAGGTGCGGAAAGCGACGATTGGACGACTGGAGCCTTGGATCGTGAATGTGGTCAATGCCGTGGTGATGTGGGGTGTGAATGCGGTAAGAGGTGTTGTTCGAAAATTAATTGATTATTTTCTTGCCTGATGTTTTTGTTTTTCGCGAAAGAGACGAAAAAGGTGTGTCTGAGTGCTTTGTGCAATTTGCCTTTCACTAACCCCGATACACCTTTTGTTCCAAACATCCAATCCCTATTTCCCCTACAACAATTTCCGGAATACCGGTAATTTCTTCAAAACTAACGTAACTGCTACTTCAATTAAGAATGCAATTATAATCTCAATGATATATGCCGGCAGCATCCCGGTTACCGGGGTTAACGTGCCAGCAATGACATCCAGCCTTCCTCCGGTTCCAATAAATCCACCAAGAAGATAACAGCCAAATACGCAGCCTCCGACACTGACGAGAATCTTTTTTGTCCGCTCTGATAGCCGTTCTTCCTGAAAGAGAAGTTTCGTATTTAAGAATATAACTATGACCGGGACAGACAGCCATGTTCCAAGGTATACTTCCTGATAATTTCCCACTGAAAGATAGTCTTTATATACCATCATCTGTGTAAGAACCGCTGCCACAAACACAGCAAGATTCCGGCCGATATTCTTCGGCGTCAGAAACTTCGTTTCACTGAAATACTGATCCAGTCCATATCCGATCAGTGGATAAAAAATGACATACTGGAACAGTCCGCTAAAATTATAATAACCGCAGAGTCCGTATCCCCATAATACCCATGCTGTCGGTTTCAGGCAGTCCAGCAATATCTGTAAAATGATCAGATACCAGAAGGTATTTTTCGACATATTCTGTGCCAGTGGGCGCAGGATCGGCAAAATCGTAAGCACACCGAGATAACTGTATAAAAACCAGTACGGCAGATATACCAGATCCGTCGGCAGTGACAGCAGAAACGAAAACGGTGCAAAAGGACGTTCTCCTTTTAAAACCAGTTTCATATAATACAGGAACGAGAATATCACAATTACAAGAATCATGCGCAGAATCCTTTTTTGAAACAGATCTTTCCCACTTTCATTTTTTCCAAGCAACAGTGCTCCGGATACCATGAAAAACAAAGGCACCGCACCTTTGCATACCATGGAAAACAGAAACGATATTGCATATTCTACGCCACTTTGATTGGAAAATGACATAAATGCTGCAGAATGGTTGTACATAACCATCAAAATTGCGAGAATACGGATGACCTCGAGGTGGTATTTCTTTTTCATAACTTTTTTCTCCTTTGTGTGTGAATACGAAACTTATCCGCAGGCCGAATCTATCGCCTGGCTCAGATAATAGCCTTCCCACAGTTTCGGTGCAACCGCAAGGGCTGCTTCTTTGAGTTTTTCATAATCTGCCGTATGAATTGCCTGATCCAGATCGCCAAGGCGGTCAATCGTAATACCGCAGGCATGTTCCCTGACAAAATTTGCCATTCCCGACCGGCTCCATACAATGACCGGAATGCCGGACGCAAGGTATAATGCACATTTGTGTGAGTTATTATATCGAAGGTATTCGCCCAGGCCGCCTTCGATCTCATCCTTTCCACTGCCATCCCAGACTAATCCATAGTCCATTTCACCGACTGCAAACGGTATCTCATCGGAAGAGAGGATTCCATGATAATGGCATCCTTCTGCCAGTGTCTTTTCACGCTCCGGATCGAGTTTTCCCCATAATTCCATCCGGACATCGGAAGGGATCTCCATGGCAGACAAAAATTCTGATTTGTTGAGATTCCCTGCAAATGCAATTTTTACTGCATTTTCTTTTTTGTGTGCATGCGATATTTCTCGAATCTTAGCGATCTGTGTCTCATTCATCCGGTAATCCCAGATCCCGACCGGTATCATGTCTGAAGAAATACCGTTTTTCTTTAACATGGAAACAGTATTGACATTCGGTGCAAGGATTTTATCTGCCGCGGCAAGTGCCCTTACCTCACCGGGATCTCCATCGTTCTGTCCGTCATAGCGGAATGCGTTCAGATCATTGATAAAACAGATGATCCGGTACTTTTTCAGAAGCTGCAACCTTTTCAGCAGACGGATTTTTAAATGATTCTCCGGGATCGAATAAAATACGCTGTCGCTTTTTTTCACGCAAAACAGCAAAAACAAAACCAGATAAGGCAGATCCAGCAGTTTTAAATATTTACTGCAATGTTTTGGTACGCTCCAGATGATCTTCGCCTTTTTGTCCGCAAGCACGGAAAATACGTCACGCATGGCTTTCCCCGCTGCATCAAATGTTTCATCCTGCCTCTGATTTAACACATAAATATTATTTTTCATGTTTTTCCTCCACTATGCCCGGATACAATAATATTCCGCACAGAAGTAAAAATATATTCATAAATCCGTTTAATACAAACTGCTCTAACACACCGTACAACGCCAGAGTACCAATCATCACAAGCTCTTTGTAACACTCCATCCGGTACAATCTTAACATGGTTTTTAAGATAATTACAAAGAAAAGCACTGCTACAAGGATGCCTGCATAAAAAGTCACATGCATGTAACTGTTATCGACCAGTCCATGATAACTTGTATAGAAAATCTCCTGTGTCCGCGGAAACAGCGATAGCCCCTGATCTTTATAATAGGTATTCATGATGTATACTCTTCCCGACACCAGATGATTAATCTTATAAAGCAGCGCATGATTTCCATTATAAAACAGTGTCGTAAACAGTGAAAATGCTGCACCGACCGGTACAGAGCACACCAGAACCGATTTTATTTTTTTACTTTTTACAACTTTATCAAATAAGATCAGCACCCAGCAGAAAAAGAATACAAGCACTCCCGTCCTGCAAAATGTCATCTTGTAAAAAACAAGTGCGATCAATGATGTCACTCCGCACCACAGGACATTTAATTTCTCATAATTATAGTATAATACTAAAAGTAACGCCAAAAATACCGTCAGAAATGCGGTATTAGGCTCTCCCATGGCAAACCCATATACATGCTGTTCCACATAGCCGGAATCGAGTTTTGTCTTTTCACCGATATCAAAAATTCCGATCAGGGAACCACCTGACAGTATCACCGCCGCCACACAGCGGATCCAGACTGCGATCTGTGCAATCACCGAAAAACGGCAGTTCTTCATCGCCACTACCGTCATGATCGACAGCAGCCACATATTCTGTCTTGTGATCACAGAAAGCATCACTCCGATTCCCATCATAACTGCGATCCAGAATACTTCCCGCATCGTGTAGGTCGTAAAAGCCATTTTAATCCCCCAGAACAGGATCGCTGTATAGAAAAACCATTTATAGATATTGTCCCCGTGATCATAGGAAAATGCCTTCATCAGAATGTTGATTGCAAAATATGCATAAAAAGAGACAACGCCGATTTTTTTAACGTCAGCATTTTTTAAAAATGTTCGTACCGTGTTCATATGTTATCCCTCAAAATTCCGTTCTTTTTTGCCGGACACCTGTACGCCCGCATAAACCGCTACTTCTACAATAACACCAAAAAATGCTCCCGCCACAGCAGCCTTGGCAATCTCCCGCTTAAACTCCTGTATCGTCGGGGCATAGGCGAGATACCTTTTTTGGGCATCTGCCACATACGGCTCATCTAACACATGCACTCCGTTTTTACCAATGCTGTCCCGTACGGTATCTTTGACTGCCTCCAACAGATAACCTGCAAATTCCAAAGCATCTTCTTCATTTTCCAGTGAGAATGTCCCATAAGTTCTCGGATATTTGACATGCACTGTCATCACATCCGAGGAAGTATTCTGCTCTAAGTCAAACATATCCTGATATGCCAGATATTCCATATCATAACCGCTTAGCTGCTTCATCTTCTCATAAGTGCTGCGGCTTTCTGCCACCGTGATCACCGTACCGACACGCTCTGCGGCACTCTCCCCGCTGTATTCTTCCACCATCAGAGAGGCCATGACGCGGTAATCATCCTCATAATTCTTCTCAGAAACAAAAGAACGGTTCGAGTAATATTTGTAGCCCCCTAAAAGCAGTGCTCCCGCCAATGCACCAAAAAGCATCAGCCACCATACCTTAAGATTTCCCTGCAGGATCTCCCATACCGTATATTCCCTGTCTGTTGCAACTTTCTTTTCTTCCACTGCATATTCTCCGTTTTCATTCTATTATTTTCCTGCTGACTCGTGAGGTTTGTTTTTGACCACATATATTTTTCATTTTACCGCAAAACACACGATTTTAAAAGCCTAAATAACAATACAAAAAAAGATCTGCACTCCATTTCTGAAGCACAGATCTTTTTACGTTATCACTTTATTATTCAATTACAAGATCAAGCCAGTCATCCACCGGGACAAATCCTACATAAGTTTTGCCGGTATTAATCTTGATCTCATTGCCTGCTGCATCATAGTAGCGTGTCGGAGAAGTCATCTTCTCTTTCTTCCAGGTAACCGGAATCGCTTTTCCATTGGTCACATAATATCCGCCGCCCTGGCTGACACAGTCGAAAATCAGATAACCGTGTTCGTCATACTGGGTATATCCGCAGCTCTGGATCAGAAGATTCTTAAAGCAGAGCTGTTTGTTGTCGTTACCCGGATCTACATGTGCTTTACCATACTCTGAGTAGTAGTAAAGCTGGTCATCCGCATTGTACTCTAAATAAGAACCATTGTGTGGGAACGGAAGATCCACGGTATTGGCATCGATTGCATCGGATGCAGAAGAAAGATCTACCGGATTGCTCTCACTTGCAAACTGGTAATGCGGTCCCTCATAATAGGAGGTATATTCTTTGGACACACCGCTGTTCTCAAAGTTCTTGTCCAGATCGCCCGGTAAAATATATTCGGTATATTCTCTTGATTTGCCGTTATCCACACGTGAGAATGTACCACTAAAATTATCCACACTCGGATCTGCCATATATTCATCAATATAGAATGGACCGCCATCATGACAGATGACTGCATTCCACTCGGATGCAATCAGGATATTCGTCGGACGCACACTTCGGATGCTTCCTAACTGTTTGATGTTTTCCCAGTCTTTGACAAGTACCATAAATCTGGTGATTCTGCCGTTTAATGTGCTGTTCATCATCTCATAGACAACGTCTGCCTGTGATAAACCGTAATGTGGCAGTGCAATAGACTCATTGTCCACCATAACTGCGATCGGTCTCTGATTTTTAAGACTCTCATCAATCAGCTCGTTTGTCAGCTCACTGCGGTACATTCCCTCCGGAAGTACTTCCTCACTCTCGGTTTCAGCCTCTGTTGACTCTGTTCCAGCCTCTGTCATGGCAACTTCTGTCGAATCAGCCGCCGTCTCGTCTGTTTTTTTGTCGCCGCATGCTGCCATAGATGCCGCCATTGCAAGCGCAGTCAGCATTAAAATCGCTCTTTTCTTCAAACTAAATACCTCTCAACGTAATTATTTTGTGCTCTTTTGCACCGTTTCTGTTATTATACCACTTTTTAAGACTTTTTTACTATCTTATTTTCACGTTTTAAGAAAACCTTAAGGTAAAAAGCTGTAATTCATAAATTACTTCTTTTTCCACTTTGCATACAGTGTCTTATTTCCTCTGCTTCCTTTATTGATGACAGTAACTTTCTTTTTAAATTTCTTATCTAAATACCATCCCTTAAATACATATCCTTTTCTTGTCGGATTTTTCAGTTTGATCGTCGAAGTCTTGTATGTATATGCAGTCGGATTCTTTTTGGCATTTTTTCCACCATTTAATTTATAGGTAATCTTATATTTCGTAAGTTTCCACTGTGCATACAGTGTAATGTTCTTCGTGAGCTTGATCTTTGCTTTGTTTTTATAAGACTTACCTTTTCCGTTTGCCTTGGTATTCCAGCCTGTAAACGTATAATATTTCCTGGAAAACTTATTTTTTGAGATTGCGGTGGAAACACCCTTTGTCATGCTCTGTTTGCTCATGTTTCCCCTGCCGCCGTTGCTCTTGAATGTGATCTTATAAGTTGTCAGCTTTGCGAGTTTCTTCGATGAAACACTGCTGTCCGCATATTTATTGCAGACTGCGACCGCACGCACTGTTTTACCCGGTGCTACCGTAAATGCACCCGTATAGCGTGTTCCTTTTGAGTATGCCTCATTTGGTTCACTTCCATCTGTTGTATAATAAATGGCTGCTCCGGATGTTTTCGATGTTATTTTTACTTTATAGGAGGTACCGCTTACCGACGCTGAAATAACTGGCTTTGCTACTGTCTGAGTGATTGTGGCAATCGTTCCCGGTGCTGTGGATGTCGCCCCGGAATCGATCGTACATGCCGGCAGGTAACCCTCCCAGATATCTTCTTCCGCATGGAAACATAGGAACTATAATTTACTGTATCATAATAATTATCGCTTCTTTCAAAATAACCATAGTAAATGGTTCCGTCCGCATCATCCCATGTACAGTCTACATTGTACCAGGAATCGTTAAGACGCACTTTATTCCACTCGTGATAGTAACTTGTTACTGCTACGGCATCGATTCCTGAGCCATTGCACATCATCTCAAATGCCTGTGAATATCCCGCACATACCGTCAGATCTGTGCAAAATACACTGTAGGCAGACTGGAATATGCCGTATCCTCATCTTTAAAATTATTATCATATAAGGTCTGGTTATATTCCACTTTATCAATGATCAGATCATGGATCATTTTTACCTTTTTCTCATCTGTTGAGCAGGCATCGATCTTCTTCTGCCAGGATGAAACCTGACTCTGCACTTTTTTTGTTGTAGCTGCACGTGCGGAACCATTTGCAAATGCAGGATAAACACAGCCTGCAATACCATAAGTTCCATTTTTTAAGTATGCACTCTTTAAGAAATAGTACTGTGGATTTGAATAACGGAAGATCTGATATACCTCCTCCATCTGCGATAATGACAGCGAACTGCTGCCTACTATATCAATATAATAGTAAGTTGTCCCACTGATATTGTATTTTGCTGCATCTGCCTGTGTTGTCATATACTTTAAACAAACTTTATTCAAAGCATCCCAGTATGCCTTTTCCTTACTGCTTAACTGATTATAAAAATAATAACTTCCATATTTTTCCCAGGTACTGTTATAATAAGCAGATTGATTTTAAAATATTTTCTGCTTCTTCCTCTTCCGCAGTTTCGCCATCCAGTGTGATTTCACCAACTGCTTCAAACGGCAGAAGACCCGTCGGCATTCCTGTAAGTGCAGCCGCCCTGGTTTCCGCTCCTCAGTTTCTTCGACCTCTTCGGTTTCCAGTATTTCTGTCTCCTCCACCGTCTGCGTTTCCAGTGTTTCTGTTTCCCCGGCCGTCTTAGTCTCCACTTCCTCAGTCTCTGCCGTTTCTGACACTTCAATTTCCGTTGCTTCACTCTGTGTCACTCCGGCTTTCTGCTCCGTCTGACTCGCATTTTCTGTATCTTTGTCCTCTGCGTCAGCCTGCTCCGTCCCAGTTTCGGTTTCAGTTTCCTCACTCTGCACTTCTTTCTGAAGTTCTGTTTCCGTTTCCGGCGTAATCTCCTCCGTCTGCTCTTCTGTAATCTGTGCCGCATAAACAGAACCGGTCTCCGCCGGTGCAAGCACAGTCCCCACAGTGACAAAGACTGCCATAAACACTGCCAATACCTTTTTCTTCATACCTAACCTCCTGCTTATCTTTGACACTATTTCACTTTTTCCATATCCTCACGGTTTGTGTCCGAAACGATATAGTGTGGTCTTTTTTTGACTTCCAGATATGTTTTTGCAATATACTGTCCCATAATTCCCATACAGAATAACTGTATGCCGCCGATCAGCGTAATAATACATACGGTTGATGCCCAGCCATCGACCGGATCACCAAAGATCAGTTTACGGATAATGATAAACACAACTGCGATAAACGAAACAAATGTCATAAACATTCCAAACCAGGATGCCACGGAAAGCGGTGCCTGTGAAAAGTTAATCACACCATCAATCGCATAGCGAAACAGTTTCCAGAAACTCCACTTTGTTTCCCCTGCCACACGGTTAACGTTCTCATATGGAAGCCAGTATGTCTTAAAACCGATCCACCCAAAAATTCCTTTTGAAAAACGGTTGTACTCTCCCATCTCGACGATCGCATCAACCATGCTGCGTTTCATCAGTCGGAAATCTCTCGCACCATCCACAATATCCGCATCCGAAATCTTATTGATCAGACGGTAAAACATTCTTGCAAACCAGCTTCTTATCACCGGTTCTCCTTTTCTTGTAGCACGGCGCGTTGCCACGCTGTCATACCCCTGATTCTCTAATATATCAAGCATTTGTGGTAATAATGACGGAGGATCCTGCATATCCGCATCCATGACTGCCGCATAATCCCCGGTCACATTGCAAAAACCGGCATACATAGCCGCTTCCTTTCCAAAATTTCTGGAAATCCGATATAGGTCACATGTGTATCTTCTTTTGCAAACTCTTTCAAAAGCTCCAGTGTTCCATCCTTTGACCCGTCATTGACAAAAATCATTTCATAATCACAGTCCATGGACTCCATAACTTTTTTGGTTTCCCGATAAAAGATCGGTAATGCTTCCTGCTCGTTATAGCATGAACAATCAATGAAATCTTCATTTGTTTCTTGTATGATAATTAGGAAGTTAATTATCACATATTTCCTTTCTTTTAATATCGTGGTTCAATACAATTCAGATACTATGGACTTTTGATTTGTTTTCTGTAGCTTGACTACTCAACTGGAGTGTATTGCCACTACCTTTATCTGAATTGTTTATTAGCTGGATGTTGCCGGAGTGTTTTTCACTCAGAGTACTTATTTCTATCAAGTCTACGATGATAATCGTTGGTGGACATCATGGTATCAGACTTTAGGAAAGGGAGGTACAACCTCATGAAAATTTACGTAGGCATTGATATTGCCAAACTTAATCATTTCGCCGCTGCGATTTCTTCCGACGGTGAAATAATCATTGAGCCGTTCAAATTCACAAATGACGCTGATGGCTTCCAACTGCTGGTCTCTAAACTCGAATC
>ENA-OQJH01000271-OQJH01000271.1-human-gut-metagenome-genome-assembly--contig:-NODE-271-length-30141-cov-1.771906_pt1 | contig 30141 bp, 36 predicted proteins | sample MGYA00242597_ERZ504763 | MGnify/ENA primary metagenome ERZ504763 (study PRJEB26092, sample SAMD00036359) | human gut metagenome | host: Homo sapiens | study: EMG produced TPA metagenomics assembly of...
GGAATTTTATATGATCAGATGCATTTTATACAGAAACGATGGTGGATCTTGCAAGGGTGTCTGTTAGTTATTTTATGGGTTTTTCTAAATGATGCAGCAGACATTTATGAAATGCAGAGATTAATGGGAGCAGGAGCTTGTCTGTTTGCAATATTTCTTGTGCCGGAGATTTGGAAGAACCGAAGAAATCAGGCAATGGAGATCGAAGGGGCAACATATTATTCACTGCGGCAAGTTTGTATGGCAAGAATTCTGCTGTTTGGATTTATGGATCTGCTCATCGTAACAGCCTTTGCGGTAAGTGTAGTATTTACGGTAAGAATTTCAGTGCAAATGTTTGCTGTGAATTTTCTTATTCCATTTAATGTGACAGGAGCAATCTGTTTTCGGTTCTTATATTGTAAACGAAGCGAAAGTGAATATCTGGCGGCAGCAGGATGTTTTCTGTTTATGATCCTGTGGGTATTTATCATTTCCAGAGAAGAAATTTATTGTAAGATTTCAGGAGCGGTCTGGTGTGCCGCATTGATTTTATCGATCATGTATTTGATTTATGTGGTCAAAAGATTCACAAAGTTTTTATGGGAAAATCTATGAGGTGTAAGGATGATAAGTTTGAAATATAGGTTATGTGAGGTGCAAGGACAATGGAATTAAGTATTAACAACGTGACAAAACAATTTAAAGATAAAAAGGCTGTGAATGATATCTCATTTTCAATGGGAAATGGTGTTTATGGGTTGCTTGGAGTCAATGGTGCGGGGAAAACAACGTTGATGAGAATGTTATGTACACTGACAACACCAGGCTGTGGAACAATCACATGGGATGGAAAAGATATCTTTAAGATGGGAGCTTCATATCGCCAGATTCTTGGATATCTGCCACAGGATTTTGGGTATTATCCATATCTGACAATTTATGATTATATGATGTACATTGCATCCATCAAAGGAATCCGACCGGCGGTAGCGAAAAAACGGACAAATGAACTATTAAAACAGGTAGGATTATCTGATCAGAGAAAGCAGAAAATGAGAAATCTGTCAGGCGGAATGGTACGAAGAGTCGGGATTGCGCAGGCAATGTTAAATGATCCCAAAATCCTGATTTTAGATGAACCAACCGCAGGACTTGACCCGAATGAAAGAATCCGTTTCCGGAACCTGATCAGTGAATTGGCCGAAGAACGACTGGTATTATTATCAACGCATATCGTTTCCGATGTAGAATTTATCGCAAATAAGATTGTTTTGATGAAAGAGGGACAATGCTGTTTTAAAGGAACATCGGACGAAGTGATCGCATCCATGGATAAGAAGGTTTACTGTTTTGTGGCACCAAGAGAACAAGTAGATCATTATATGAGAAATTATCTTGTTGCAAATGTAAAAACATTCGGATCGAATGCAGAACTTAGAATTCTCTCAGATCATGAACCGGTCAAAGGGGCATGCGTTGAGGAAGCAACACTGGAAGATGCATTTTTAAACTACTTTGGAGAGAGGGCTGGTGAAAGTCATGCTTAAATATGAGTTAAAAAGAATTTTTACAAAGCGGCTGAATCGTGTGTTGATAACGATCGGACTTGCACTTTCTGTGATTTTAAGTTTGCTTGCAGCAACCAGTAATCGATTCGTTTCACCGCAAGGACATTTAGAAACAGGAATTTCAGCGACAAGAAAAGTTGTTGCAGACAAGAATCGAAATAAAGGCTTATGACACCCAAAAGAATATTAGAACTTATCACACAGGATCAGAGAGCATTTCGTGAATACAAAGATAAAGGTGAAAGCGACAAAATTTATGGAACCAGCATACAGCAATATTTGGACGTGGAACAGCTTGTCAGCTATATTTTAACAGGAAATGAAGATTACAATCCATCGATATATTTGGATGTAAATCCAAAAGAAACTTTTAAATATTTATAAGATCCGTGAAGCAAAAATCCAGAAACTAATCAGGCAAAATGGAAAGACAGAAGAACAGAGAAAATATCTAAAAGCACAATACGATAAGATTTCTACTCCATACCAATACGAAGCACCAGATTCATGGGATACGATGCAATTATATGTTGTGACATATTCCATTATTCTGGCAGTACTTATGGGAGTTTTAGCTTCAGGAATTTTTTCAGAAGAAATCACACTGAAAGCAGATGCAATATTCTTTTCATCCAAATACGGAAGAAACAAAGCCATAAAAATAAAGATCATTGCCGGACTGCTCACATCAGCCGGAATCTATTGGATCGGGATGTGCCTGTTTACTGTAATATCACTTGCCTTGATGGGAACCAGCGGGTCACATACATTAATGAGTATGTTAAATAGCTATACGATCTATAATGTTACATACGGACAGGCATTTTACATTATGATGTTAGCAGGATATATAGCAAATCTGCTGGCAACAACGGTGTCTATGCTTGTATCTGCGATTATGGGAAGTCCAAATATTGCGATCTGTATTCCATTTTTCTTTTTCTGTATTATGCCGTTTATAGGAAGACTTGGTGGAAGCAAAGGAATCTTTTTTGCTGACACCGGATCAGCTGAATAATTTACAGGAGATTATGAAAGTGAATCATATTTACCAGATCGGTGGATTTGTGACGAATCAGCTGGCTTTGATCTTGATGATATATGTGGTTGTAAATTTAGTTTTGATACCAGTGATTTATTCGGTATATAAAAGAAAATCATAAACTGGCACCATTAAAAATAAAAAAACTGGCTATTTTAAAAATACCAATGACACGATAAATTATAACACAATAAAGGAACGCAGCGTACTTGAAAAACTATATATCATACAAGAAATCAGGAAGTGAGGAAAATAAAATGAAAGAAAATAAAGTACAGTTTATTGCAATAACAGCAATGGCAGTTGCATTAACTTATGTGTTTACAGCGTTTGTTAACGTAAGATTACCGATCGCAGCCAATGGAGGTCTGATCCATTTAGGAAATGTCCCTCTATTTATTATGGCAATTTTATTCGGTAAGAAAACAGGAGCTATCGCCGGTGGAGTTGGAATGGGATTATTTGACCTGTTGTCAGGATGGACAGCGTGGGCGCCATTTTACATTTATTATCGTAGGAATCATGGGATATGTTGTCGGAGCTATGACAGAGAAACATGACCAGTATGGATGGAAAGTTGCAGCAATCTTTGCAGCATTTGTAATTAAGATCGTTGGATATTATATTGCAGAGATCATTCTTTATGGAAACTTTATTGCACCAATCAGTTCTGTACCAGGAAATGTCGTACAGATCGCTGTAGCAGCAGTTGTTGTTTTGATCGTGATCGAACCAATTGAAATTGCAGTTAAGAAAATTGGAATTACACAGTTCGCATAATAAAATGATATAATGATACCGGGATTGCCAAAGCATTTTCTATGCAGTGATTCCGGTATATTAGATTATAAAAATAAAAAGAAAGTGAGTGACGGATATGAGTAAATACAAGATTATGACACCAGGACCTGTTCAGGTGCCAGAAAATGTAAGACTGGCGAGAAGCTTTCTACAACGAATGCAGATTTGGATCCGCAATTCTATGATGAATACAAAGAAACCTGTGAGCTGATCAGTGAGCTGCTTCATACGAAGAATGAAACACTGATCCTAAGCGGAGAAGGAATCCTTGGTTTAGAGGCAGCATGTGCATCTATGACAGAGCTGGGAGATAGAGTTTTAATTCTTGATAATGGAATTTATGGAGCAGGATTTGCAGATTTTGTATCTATGTATGGTGGAACTCCTGTTATGTATACAAAAGATTATAAAAATGCATTTGATGTTGATGAATTAGATGTATATCTGAAGGAAGATCACGATTTTAAATATGCAACAGTTGTTCATTGTGATACTCCAAGTGGAATGTTAAATGACATTCATAAAATCTGTCCATTATTGAAATCCTATGGAATCATGACAGTTACAGATTCTGTTTCAGGAATGTTTGGAAATGAAGTCAATGTTGATAAAGCACAGATCGATATCTTATGTGGAGGATCTCAAAAAGCAGTTTCAGCGCCTCCAGGACTTACTTTCGTAACGATCAGTGATGAAGCTAAAAAAGCTATGGAAAATCGAAAAACACCAATCGCATCATTATTGTAATCTGACGATTTTCAAAGATTACTATAAAAATTTATGGTTCCCGTATACAATGCCGATCAGTGATATCTATGGATTGAAAGCAGCGATGGATAATATTGCAGCGGATAAAGATCTGATCAAACGTCACGCCAGAATCGCCAATGCGACAAGAAAAGCCATTGAAGCATTTGGTCTAAAATTACATTTGGAAAGTGGATTTTCAGATACGGTTACAGTATTTGATGTACCAGAAGGAATGACAGCGGATGATATTCTTGAAAGAATGAGAGAAAAACATGGAATCATGCTGGCAGGTTCTTTCGGAGAATTGGCAGGAAAAGTCATTCGAATCGGGCATATGGGTGCAAGTGCAAATGTAGGAGATATGTTAGAAGTGATGTCTGGATTGGAAGAAACATTGAGATATCTTGGATGGAAATCAGAGAATAGTTTGTTGGGAGTGTTTCATACAGAATTATGATATTAGGACATACAATAAAAGATTATAAAAGAGAAAATCTGTTGCATGATGTGATCACAGGAATCATCATCATGGCAGTATCGATTCCAATTTCTATGGGATATTCCCAGATTGCCGGATTACCTGCGGTTTATGGGCTATATGGGTCTGTATTTCCGATCATTTTATTTGCATTATTTTCTACATCTCCGCAGTTCATCTTTGGAGTGGATGCGGCACCAGCAGCGTTGGTTGGATCAGCACTTCTTGGGATGAATATACAAAGTGGTTCCAAAGAAGCACTTGCAGTTGTGCCAGTGATCACATTTTTTGTGGCATTGTGGCTGCTCGCATTTTATCTGATGCATGCAGGAAAACTTGTAAATTATATTTCAGCACCAGTTATGGGTGGATTTATTACAGGAATCTGTTCGACGATCATTTTGATGCAAGTGCCGAAATTAATGGGAGGAATAGCAGGAACTGGAGAATTATTAGAACTGTTAGAGCATATAGAAAAAACAGCAGAACAGATCAATCTTCCATCATTGATCTTAGGAATCCTATCATTAGTCATCTTGTTGGCAGCGAAAAAGATCATGCCGAAATTCCCAATGGCAGTTGTGATGATGGCAGCAGGGGCTGTTTTGACGCAGGTTCTGCCAATGAAAGAATGGGGAATTAAGACATTAGATGCCGTAGCACCAGGACTTCCAAAATGGAGTTTTCCAAATCTTATGTTAATTCCAATGGATGAAGTGGTGACGATCAGTTTGTCGGTAGCGGTCGTTATTATGGCGGAAACACTTCTTGCAGAGAATAATTTTGCACAGAAAAATGGATATCGTATCAATGATAATCAAGAATTACTAGCATTTGCAGTTGGGAATCTTGTGGCAGCATTGACTGGATGCTGTCCGATCAACGGATCTGTTTCAAGGACGGCGATGGGAGAACAGTATCAGGGAAAAACACAGTTAATGAGTATTGTTGCAGGATTATCTATGATCCTAGTACTGTTATTTGGAACAGGATTTATTGGATATCTGCCAGTTCCGGTATTGACGGCGATCGTAATTTCCGCACTTCTGGGAGCGACAGAATTTGAACTGGCGGTAAAACTGTGGAAAGTCAGCCGCACAGAATGTTTTATTTTCTGGGGTGCATTTATTGGGGTATTGTTACTTGGAACGATCAATGGTGTATTGATCGGAATTATCTTATCTTTTGCAGAAATGGTGATACGATCATCAAAACCAGCAAGTTGTTTTCTGGGAATTCAGCCAGGACATAAGCATTTTCGTGATTTAGCTGAGAGTCGTCAGATTCACGAGATTGAAGGTGTGTTGATCTATCGTTTCAGCAGCAATTTGTTTTTTGCCAATGCAGGAGTGTTGCAGCAGGATATTGAGCAGGAACTTGAACGCAGAGGAAATATCAAAGCAGTGATCCTTGATGCCAGCGGAATTGGAAGTATGGATATCACGGCAGCAGACCGCATTGAGATTCTTTATAAGTCATTGAAAGAGCAAGGAATAAGATTTATATCACAGAGCATATCGCAGATTAAATGAGCAGATGAGAAAGCTGGAATCGGATATCTGATCGAAGAAGGATGTGTCAGAAGGACGATTTATATTGCGTTGAAAGATATGGGGATCAAACGTCCGTATCCATTAGAAGGCGGAGTTGATAATGAAGAACGCAGTGCATCAAGAAAGCGTGTAGATAACCGTATGCAGGAATTTGTCTGGGCATTTGGTTCTGACACGGAAGATCAGATTGAGAGGCAGATTACAAATCAGATTAAGCAGTTAAAGCAAAATGGAGATGTAGAAAAGCTGTTACATGGAAGCTGGTCACATATGGAAGCTTTTGACGAAGATGAATGGTTAGAACATCTGGAAGAACATTTAAAAGAGATCGTAAATATTTCTGGGGAAAGATGAAAGAACTCTGGCGGCACGTTTTGAGGAACATCGAAGGGAAATTCATGAACGTATTATGAAAGAACATCCAGAACTTGCACAGAGATTTAAAGAGCGAAGACATCGTTTGGATGAACATTTGAAAGAACGACGGCCGGAAGTTATGATCTGGTTGTCAGTTTGAGAGAATTAGAGAAACGAAAAGATATGGAATAAAAAAGATGAGTGCTATCAGTAGTAGATGCTGATAACACTCGTTTTTTGTGTATGCTGATTTTTATAATGCAATCTAAATTTATTTATGTCAAAATTATATCATAAATATATCGGGAAAAGTTAAAAATAAGAGATGAATACAGAAATAAAAGTACCAACAAAAACGGCAAGCAATGCCCCAGTCAATGTATATCGAATCTTTTTTATTCCAACCACAGAATAATACACGGATAAAGTATAAAAACAAGTTTCTGTTGAACTAAGGATCACAGAAGACATAAACCCAGCCAAAGAATCCGCCCCGGAAGTTTTATAAATATCAAGCAGGAATCCAGTTGCAGCGGAAGAAGAAAAAAGTTTTGCAAAGATCACGGGTAAAACTTCTTTAGGAATCTTTAATAGTTTTCCCATAGGAGTCAGAAAACGAACGATCAGATCCAAGGCTCCAGAAGAACGAAAGATTTGAATCGCAAAAACAAAGCGATCAGAGTCGGGGCGATCTCAAGAACAATTTTAAATCCATCCATGACACCTTCAAGAAAAGGGGTATAGATATCCTTCCGCTTTAGGGTTCCATATAAAACAAGTATAAATATGAATAAAGGAATGACAAGATTTGCAAGAAATGTGATCATCGTTTTCGGTCCTTCCATTTGATATAGATAACAGCAACGATCGTGGAACCTAAAGTAGCGATAAGTCCTGGAATTAAGATCTTAGATGGATTGACAGAGCCATATTGGCTTCGGTAGGCAATGATATTGATCGGAATCAATTGCAGAGATGATATATTAAGAATTAGGAACGAACACATTTCATTTGTTGCGGTGTTTTTGTCAGGGTTATCTTTTTGTAATTCTTCCATAGCTTTTAATCCGGAAGGAGTTGCAGCCCAACCAAGACCTAATATATTTGCGACAATATTTGTACTGATATATTCTTTCGCTTTATGATTTTTCAGATTTGGAAATAAGAAAGTCAGAAAAGGGGTTAACAGCTTTTGAAGTTGTGTAGTAATTCCAAGAGACAGAGCAATGTTCATGAGTCCAGACCATAACCCAACAATTCCAAACATTAGAATACAGAGTTCCACAGCCTCTTTGGAAGAAGAAAGAATGGTATCAGAAAGTGTTGTGATCTTTCCATTAAAACTGCTGACAATGAGTCCTGCAAGGATCATAAAACACCAGATCTTATTCATCATAAAATATACCTCAAAACCCCTTTATCATAAGATATTCAAAAAAAATGAAAAAAATTCAAAAAAACACTTGCAATTTATAAAAAGTGGTGGTATAGTATTACTTGTCGCTGAGGAAAACACAACACAGCGAACAAGATATGCGGGTGTAGTTCAATGGTAGAACTCCAGCCTTCCAAGCTGATCACGTGGTTCGATTCCCATCACCCGCTTGGTATTTATTTAAGGATATATTCGAGAGGATATATCCTTTTTTTCATTTTACAGGAAAGAACTATAAACAATAGCTAGATATGAGGGAGAATATGATAGAAGAAGAAAAGAATCAGTTTGCAGTTCTGATCGATGCAGATAATATCAGTCCTAAATACGCACCGATCATTTTTCAGGAGCTGGAAGCCTACGGATTTCCGTCTTGTCGAAGAATTTATGGGAACTGGTCCAAAGCAAATGGATGGAATGAAGAGTTGTTATTAGAATATTCTATTATTCCTGTGCAACAATTTTCTTATACTTCAGGTAAAAATGCAACAGACATGGCAATGGTCATTGATGCAATGGATCTGTTATATGGAAAGAAAGTAGACGGATTCTGCATTGTTACGAGTGACAGTGATTTTACAAGACTTGCAATGAGACTTCGAGAAGAACATATGTATGTGATCGGAATGGGAGAATCAAAGACACCTGTGGCACTGACAAGAGCATGTAATAAATTTATCCATCTAATCTGATTTATGAAGCGGACAGAGGTAAAGAAGAGGATATGGAAAGTGATGAAATAGAGAATGTTACATCACTGGATGAGATTTCATATACGATCGCAGATATTATCAGTGAAAATGGGAATGCACCAGTAGATTTAGGGAAGATTGGAAATCGATTAAATGCAAAATATTCAGATTTTGATGTGCGAAATTATGGATATACAAAGCTGAGTGTTTTAATTGATGAAGAGATGGATAATTTTATGCTTGTGCAGGAAGATACAACTGTTATGTTGAATTTAAAGAACTGACAAGCAGAGAAACGATTGAAGAAGAAGTAATTCATTTTGTAAAGAAAAATGGTGGATCTTTAGATAATCTTTCTGCGGTAACGTTAGAATTAAAAGATAAACACAGCGGATTTAATATCAAAGATTATGGTTACAGTCGTATGTCAAGTTTCTTACGAAGCATCCGTTGTCTTACGGTCAACGGGAATACAGTCAGATTAAAGAAACGAAGAGAAAAGGGGAGAGACGATGATATTTGACACACATGCACATTATGATGACAAACAGTTTGATCAAGACAGAGAAGAACTGTTAGCATCTATGAAGGACAACGGAATAGGCACGATCGTTGATGTCGGATCGAATATGGAAACGTCTACATGGATCGTAGAAGCAGTGAAACGATATCCGATGATGTATGGAGCAGTTGGTGTTCATCCAAGTGATACGGCAGAATTGAAAGAGTCAGATATCAATACACTAAAGAAATATGCGGCAATGGATCGAATTCTTGCGATCGGAGAGATCGGGCTTGATTATTACTGGGATGAACCAGAACGCAGCATTCAGAAGAAATGGTTTGAAGCACAGATCGAACTTGCAAGAGATGTAAAATTACCGATCATTATTCACAGCAGGGACGCAGCAAAGGATACTTATGATATAATGAAAGCGTTACATGCAGAAGAAATCGGAGGGGTGGTTCACTGTTTTTCTTATTCAAAAGAGATGGCAAGACAATTCCTTGATATGGGATTTTATATTGGAATCGGTGGCGTTGTAACATTTAAGAATGCAAAGACATTAAAGGAAGTTGCAGCTTATACACCGTTAGACAGAATCGTATTAGAGACAGATTGCCCATATCTGTCACCAGAACCCAATAGAGGCAAGAGAAATTCTTCACTGAATTTAAATTATGTAGCAGAAGCGCTCAGTCAGATCAAAGGGATCAACAAGGAAGAGCTGATCGCAGTCACTGAAGAAAATGCAAGACAATTGTATCGTATGAAAGAGGTATAAAGAGTGAAGCTTGGAAATCCAAAAAATACAATAGAAGTAATTCAGAAATATGATTTTGATTTTCAGAAAGTTTGGACAGAACTTTCTGATTGATGAACGTGTTCTTGAGAAGATCATTTCTGCAGCAGAAGTGAACAAAGATGATTTCGTGTTAGAGATCGGACCAGGAATTGGAACAATGACACAGTATCTTGCAGAAAATGCGAGAGAGGTCATGGCAGTTGAGATTGATAAGAATCTGATTCCGATTCTTTCAGACACATTAAGTGCATATGATAACGTGTCCATTTTGAATGCAGATATTTTGAAAGTCGATATTGCAAAGATCGTAGAAGAGAAAAATGGTGGGAAACCAGTGAAGGTTGTGGCGAATCTCCCATATTACATTACAACTCCGATCATCATGGGATTGTTTGAAAGTCATGTGCCGATCGACAGTATTACTGTCATGGTACAGAAAGAAGTTGCAGACCGTATGCAGTCAGGTCCGGGAACAAAAGACTATGGTGCATTATCACTCGCAGTGCAGTACTATGCAGAACCATATGTGGTAGCGAATGTGCCGCCAAACTGCTTTATGCCAAGACCAAAAGTTGGATCTGCAGTCATCCGTCTTACGAAATACAAAGACGCACCGATCAAGGTTACAAATGAGAAATTATTATTCCAGTTAATTCGTGCATCTTTTAACCAGAGAAGAAAAACTCTCCAGAATGGAATTAAAAATTTCGGAGGCTTAAACTTCTCCAAAGAACAGGTAGCACAGGCATTAGAAGAGATGGAATTACCTGCATCTGTTCGTGGAGAAGCATTAACCTTAGAACAGTTTGCACAGTTAAGTAACATCTTAGACCGGTAAGATAAAATAACCAAAATTTCCAGTTTTATGTGGTTTTAGCGGCACCGTGATAAAAGTCTTAAAACCAAATAAACGGGAGATAAAGCTTTTTCGTTATCAAAGATTCCAGGAATTCCAAGATAACGTTGGCCGCTGTCTTGATCTTTCGCGAGCATTAAGTGGCCGAAATTCCCATAATTTAAAAGGAGAAAACCATTTGTCTTTATGTTGTCATCAAGATCAGGAATCTGATCAAGATCTTCTAGTCCGATCTTAATGCTAGGATCAAGGCTATAAGAAGGAGGCATGGGCAAGGTGGGATACTCCTTCCAGTCGAAGCCCTTTGGTGGATTTGGATGTGTGAATTCTTTCGCATCCTTTTCTAATTGAAGGGCTTCAATGTACTCTGAGAGACTGGATGTAGGAGAAGCTTCAGTTTCAGAAAGTGTTTCGGTTTCAGGTGAAGGTTCTGGAGGTACCGTTTTTTCAGTATTCTCATTTTTATTTTCAGCAGACTCCACAGGTACAAAACTTCGTATAATGATCGGATGATCTTTCCACTGCGATCCAAAGAAATGATCATTCGAATAATACAGCAAGAATCCATCCATTTTATCAAAATCATCGATCAAAGGATATGTGTTTTAAATTCAATGATCGCATCATTTCGCTTGACCGTATCAAGATAAATCCCATTCATAGACACCCTGATGAAATAATAAAAATAAATTTTGTATTCTAATGCCTGTTCATTTGTTTTTACATGGAAATAGACCCTCAGACGGTTTTGGCGTTTTTCTATTTTGGCAAAACCGACATTGGAACCCTTGATTCCATGGTGATATTCATACAGATAAGATACAATACGTTGATAATCTGACAATCGTGTACTCTCTTTTTGCTTCATTCTATGTTATAATAAAGAAAAATATGACATAGATATAAGGGGTAAGAGTAAGTGACACAAGAAGAAAAATACATGAAAGAAGCAATCAAACAAGCAAAGAAAAGCGGCAGTGATCGGAGATGTTCCAATTGGATGTGTGATCGTTGAAGACGATAAGATCATTGCAAGAGCTTATAACCAGCGCAATAAGAAGAAGACAACATTGGCACATGCAGAACTTCTTGCGATTCAGAAAGCAAGTAAGAAAGTTAATGATTGGAGACTGGAAGATTGTACCATGTATATCACATTGGAACCATGCCAGATGTGCGCAGGAGCTATCGTACAGGCACGAATTCCCAAGTTGTGATCGGAGCGATGAATCCAAAGGCGGGCTGTGCAGGATCTGTATTGAATATTTTACAGATTGACAAATTTAATCATCAAGTAGAGATAGAACGTGGTATATTAGAGGAAGAGTGCAGTCAGATGCTGTCTGATTTTTTTAAAGAATTAAGAAGAAGGAAGAAGGGGGACAAGGAACATGGAAAGGATTAAGAAGCTTATTGTAGTTATTTTATGTGTCGGCATGATAAGTTCTTTAAATATTTCTTTTATCTATGCCTCACAGTCTAATGGATATCATCCATTGAATATTAAGATTGAATCTCCAGATGTGCCCAAAACTGTAACGCCAAAGAGGAATGCCAGATCATTGGATTCATATTACAGTTCCTCAGAACTTGGACAGGTAACATCAGTGAAAGATCAGGGGAACACAGAATTATGCTGGGCGTTTGGGATTACGTCGATGGGAGAGACTTCTCTGATCAAACAAGGAATCGCAAGTACGAATATAGATTTTTCGGAGAAACATTGGATATTTTATGTACAATCGAAAAAACGATATATTAAACAATACCAAAGGGGACAAAACAAAAGTTTCAGGAGATTGGAGATATGCAGGCGGCAATTCACTGCTTGCAATGTTGTCGTTAACAGGATGGTATGGTCTTGCAAAAGAAAATATTGCACCATTTAATACAGGAAAATGGAGATTATCTGATTCTGTAGGACAAAAAGACAGTGCAATTCTGAAGAATGGATTTTTCCTTGGAGATACACCGCAAGCAGCGGTAGTAAAATCCTATATCATAGGATATGGTTCCGTAGTTATGGCGTACCATGCACCCGAAGAGACATGGGAAGAAACAGCCTATTACGGAAAGAATCATGAGGCATACAACTGCAATAGTGCCAGACAGACAGCAAATCATATTGTTGCGATCGTTGGATGGGATGATAGTTATAGCAGAGATAATTTTAACAGTGGATCCAGACCGTCCAGAGATGGAGCATGGATCGTAAAAAACAGTTGGGGAAATCAAGAAGGAAGTAACGGATATACCTATATTTCTTATGAAGATAAATCTCTTTGTGAATTTGTTGCAGGGCAATTTGTGAAAGCCTCAGAGTATAAATACAATTATTTCTATGATGGTTCAGCGAATCCTGGAATTTTAAAACTGAAAAAAGGACAAAAGTTCGCGAATGTATTTACAGCGAAAAAAGGAAGTGCAAAGAAGAAAGAACTGATCAAAGCAGTGAATCTGGTAACTTGGTCTGCAAACGTCAAATACAGTATACAGATTTATAGAAATCCTAAAGATGGAAGACCAACAAGTGGAACAAAGATGTTAAAACGTCCGGTAACAGGAACGATCAGAGAGGCCGGAACGCATACGATCGATCTTTCAAGAAAAGCAGAGGTTCTGAGAGGAGACAAGTTTGCAGTTGTAGTAAAATTAAGATCTTCTGGTAAGATTGGTTTTGATGAAAATGATGATTATCACTGGGTATCTTTTGTTAATAAAACAAAAAAAGGACAGAGTTATCTTTATGATCATAGAAAATGGAATGATCTGAACCCAGATCATGCAACGGTGCGTTTAAAGGCATATACAGTAATGCAGCCAGTAAACAAGATTCATTTGAGATATTGTAAGGCGGATTCTAAAAATAAGAATCCAAAGGGAATCGTATTATATTACAAAGGAAAGCATTTAAAAAAGAATAAAGATTACAAGATCGTCAAAAAAGAAGGTCACAAATATGTGATCGTAAAAGGAAGAGGAAGATATCGGGGAACGAAAAAAATTTATCTAAAAACCAAATAAGAATAACTATTGACCAAAAGAAAAGTATTTAGTATAATCAAATATGCATCTTGCAAAAGATGCCAAAGATAATCAAGTCATAAAGCTTCCGTGCTAGCCGGGGAGGTAGCGGCACCCTATTTCTGCAATCCGCTATAGCAGAGGTGATGGTTTGCTTCGGGCTGTTTTCTGTAGAGCTGCCCTCTACAAGTGGCGTTGATATCTGGGTCTCACGCAATAGGAATCCATGAACCGTGTCAGGTTGGGAACAAAGCAGCACTAAGTGGAACCTTCTATGTGCGTGAGGGTGCCTGGGTTGAGTTAACTATAGAGGTAACGTCTGTGGAAGATAGCACAACGCATTCCGCACGGATTTTTTTTACCCATTTTTAGGTATTTAAGAACTTACTACTCGGATTGTATGCTATTGAATACAAAGTGAAACAGTGATAGAATAGGAATAGCAAACATGGTAAGGAGTGAGACATATGAGAGAATTAGAATTACCTGATGTACAAGATGTAATGCTTGAATACCGAAAGATCAAATTATTATATCGTTCTGCATTAAAAGAGATCGGAACGAAATTAGAGATATTAAATGATGAGTTTAAACTTGTGCACCAGTACAATCCGATTGAACATATCGAATCAAGATTAAAAACAGATGAGAGTATCACAAGAAAGCTGATACGTAAAGGAAAAGAGATCACAGTAGAGAATATCCAGAAATATATTGACGATATCGCTGGGGTCAGGGTTATTTGTTCTTTTACACCAGACATTTATCGAATCGTAGATATGATCTCATCACAAGATGATATAGAAGTACTAAAGACAAAGGATTATATGTTGAATCCCAAGGTCAATGGATACAGAAGCTACCATCTGATCGTAAGAGTACCAATCTTTTTATCTGACAGAGTGGTACCTACCAAAGTAGAGATTCAGATCAGAACGGTTGCAATGGACTTTTGGGCATCTCTGGAGCATAAGATTTATTATAAATACGAGGGCAATACACCAGAATACATTAAGAAAGAATTGAAGGAGTGTGCAGATCTTGTGACGTTTTTAGACAGCAAGATGTTGGCAATCAATGAAGAAGTGAGAAGTATTCGGGAAGAAAATAAAGAATAGGACATGCAATATTTTCTCTAAATGATCATAAGATATGATTGATAGAGAAAAAGGAGCAGGAAGATGGCAGACAGAGATGGTTTAGGAGATCTTCCATTATTTGATACTGAAGTAAGACCAGTCAGAGAATTTGTAGCACAGGAACAGAGGCAGGAAGACGATTATCAGTATATTACGAGAATGTATTCTGCACTGGCCAGACAGATTCTGGATCTGATCGAAGATATTTGTGATCAGATGGAATATGAGGGCAGCAGGATGTTTGATGAATATATGGATCGAACGATGCTGCTTGCTATGGCGGATAAGATTTATGATAAGATCGATCATCAAGAGAAGCAAGATTGTCAGAAGAAAGAACAATTATTATATCAGATGATCCTTTCGCTGCTTGGAGGAGAGATTTATCATAGAAGATGCCGTTATCGAAGAAAACGAAATATGTTCAAAGCATAAAAAGAAAGAGCCGGGAGAAATCCTGGTTTTTTCTTGTTTCATAGGGAATCACTATGAAATCCGCTATAAAATGAAAAACATACATCTTAAACATTTCTTAAAAAGGTTGTATTCATATACAAAACAGATAAAATGTACATTATAAGGCTTCACGGAATTAGGAAAAGGAGAAAGTAATGAAGCAAAGTAAAGTGATACAGATTCAGTATTTGGAATCTATTTTAATTCATTTATTTATCTGGAATATATGTTAGTTGGAAGAAATAACAAAGGGGTTACAGAAACTAGTCAAGCAACAATCCCTTTATTAACAGTGTCTGCAGATGGAAAGAATATTAACCAGTTGCATGGGTATCAGGGAAGTGTTGATGCATCCTTGATCCGTGACAGTATCACACCAATTTATGAGAATGAAGTAAAAGTAATGCTGACATATGCAAAATCTGATGTCAGTGTCGTGTCATATAAGATTTATGATACAGATAATAAAACAATCCTTGGAAATGGTGATACAGCATTTCATAAAGTCAAAGGAAAAAAGACGGCAAACATTAAGATTAAAGAACGTCTGGAAAATGGAAAAACATATCTAATGGAATTGTCAGTGAAACAAAATGACAAAACGATCCGTTATTTTACACGTGTGATTTATGGAACTAGTTTTCATTTAAAAGAATGTTTGGATTTTGCACAGAAATTCCATGATGCAGCATTGACAGAAGGTAATACAGAGTTTATCAGTCAGTATTTAGAAACGGCAGAGGGAACAACATCGAATAATCTGGCGAATGTTGACTTGAAATCGACACAGGAAGCGGTATCTTATGCAACATTAAAACCACAGGTTGAAAGTGTATATCCTGCAACCGTAAAAGAAATTTCTGAAAATGTAACGTCACTGGAGCTGAGATATATTCTTTCAGCAGAGAATACGGATGGAACAAAACAGTATTATCAGGCAACAGAATATTTCAGGGTTCGCTATGCAAAGGACAGAATGTATCTGTTGAATTATGAACGTAATATGGAAGCATACATGCGATACGATACGATCGACCGCAGCAATAATCGTATTTTATTAGGAATCGGAAGCAGTCAGAAACAGTTGATCAGTAAAAATGGCGGAAAGAAAGCAGCATTCGTTGTTCAAGATGAATTGTGGTATTATGACTATCAGAAGTCTAACATGTACAAAGTATTTTCTTTTGAAGGAGAAGATTATCGTGACAGTCGCAACAACTATCAAAAGCATGCGATTCAGATCATGAAGATGAAGAATAATGGAGATATAGCATTCTTGGTTTATGGATATATGAATCGAGGAAAACATGAAGGAGAGAATGGTATTTCTGTTTATCAGTATACTGCGTCAGACCAGAAGATTGAGGAACTAGGCTTTATCCCAACACAGATTCAGTATGATATGATGAAAAATGACATTAAAAAAGGTGCATTTTTAAGTGGTAGTGAACAGTTTTATTTCTATTTGGATGGAGCGGTTTATCAGGTAGATCTTGACTCTGGAAAGAGTAAGATTCTGGCAAAGAACATTACAGATGATATGACAGTTATCTCTGAGAATGGAATGCTTGCATTGAATCAGTCAAAGAATAAGATGAAAGTTGTGGAATCTTTCTACACAGAAACAGAAGTGATCACATGCAAAGATGATCAGGTACTGCGTCCAATTGGATTTATAGAGAAAGATTTTATCTATGGAGTTGGAAATAAAAAAGAAGTTGTAAGGAATAAAGATGGTTCTTATATGTATCCATTGACAAATGTATATATAAGAAACAATAAAAAGATTGTAAAAGAGTATGGAGAAGATGGCACTTATATTACGAACACAAGTGTAGACGGAACAACGATCGCATTGACACATTCTAAGAAGAGTGGAAATGGATATAAGAAGATTAATGTAAGTTATATTCGTTACAAAGATAAACAGGAGAGTAAGGCAGTTTTAGAGTACGGATATACAGGAACAAGATTGAATCAGCTATATCTTGCATTCCCGGATGATGTTTATATTCAGACAAGACCAAATTATCTTTCTACAAATGTTGAGGAACAGGAAGATGAGATAAAGATCAAATTTGCTGTAAATGATAATAAATATAGAGATGCATTTGTCTATACAGGCGGTAAGTTGTCAGGAATTTACAGTAATCTGAAAGAAGCTATCAAGGTCGCCAAGCAAGGCGGAGGAGTTGTTGTAAATTATCATCAGATGTATCTGTGGGAGAAAGGTGTTGCACAGAATTATGGAAAAGGATCTAATATTCCGATGATCAAAGCAGAGAATAAAGATGAGACAGATATTGCATGTATTCTGATGATGGCAAGGTCAGAAGGAATCAAGATTTCCTATGATAAGATCAAGAAGATGTCAGGCAGCACATATGATAAATTATTTAAGGTGTTCAATAAGCGTGCTAGTTAATTATTCTGACTGCAGCATGGATGATCTTGTTTATGCAATAAGTAAGGGAAGATCTTTCGTGGCACAGAGAAAGAATGGCACATATGTATTAGTTATGAGTTATAATCAGACGGATTTAAGATATTATGATCCGACAAATGGAAAGTCTGTAAAAGCAAATCGCAAGAAGCTTGAGAGTGAATTTAAACAGGCAGGAAGCGTTTTATTACGGATATGCCAATTAGATTTTGTCTTTAGAGTGCGAACTATGTCGAGACAAAAATTTTAGTTATGATATATTTTATGTTAAAATTAAGATATATATCTGGAGATGATCCGGAAAATGAGAACAGTAAAAACAAACGAAAGGTGAAAGGAATATGGCTGAAGAAACAAAGGAAACAAAAAAAGATTATTCCCGAAAGCAAGAAAAAGCATAAAAAGAAACATAAAAAGAAAAAAAGTTCTTTTGAAGTTTCTGTTGTCTTTTTGTTGTTGGTCGTAATCGGCTGGTTTACTTTTGGGGCAAAGGTTATGAAGCTTAGAAGTGAAGCCAAGAAACTCGTTGCTCAGTCGAGTGAGGATACATTTAAGGCATCACAGACAAGTATTGTATATGACACCAACGGAAAACAGTTACTGAAGTTTAAAGGTGAAAAAGATGTATATTATCTGAAGTACAAGGAGCTTCCGGTTTATGTCATAGCTGCAGTAATTTCTGTCGAAGACAAGAATTTCTATAAACACAGTGGTGTGGATTACAAAGGAATCTCAAGAGCTGCGGTAAGTTATGTGGTACACAAAGGAAGGATCACACAGGGGGGAAGTACTCTGACGCAGCAGCTTGCGAAGACTGTCTTTTTGAATCGTCAGAAGACATGGAAGAGAAAAGTTAAAGAGATCTTTATGGCAGTAGAATTAGAGAAGAAATACTCCAAGGAGCAGATTCTTGAGTTCTATCTGAACAATGTTTATTATGCGAATGGTTATTATGGAATTCAGGCAGCAAGTCAAGGATATTTCCGTAAGGATGCGAAGAATCTGACAATGTCAGAAGCAGCATTTTTATCTGCGATTCCAAATAATCCAACAATCTATGATCCACGTACAAATAAAGAAAATACGATCAAGCGTAGAAATAAGATCCTAAAGGATATGTACGAGCAGAAACTGATCCGTAAAGATCAGTATGAAGAAGCGATCAATGAAGAAATCAAAGTAAAGAATGCGCAGAAGAGTAAGACAGAGAAGAAGAATTACGTAGAAACATATGTCATTCATTGTGCGACAAAAGAGATCATGAAACAGAAGGGATTGAATTCAAATACGATTTCAGTTCGACTTCAGAGAAGGAAAAATATCAGGAAGAATATGATAAGATGTATGCAGAGTGTAAGAGGACTTTATACAGTGCAGGATATCATATTTATACATCCATTGATCCAGATGTCCAGAAACAACTGCAGAGCAGTGTAGACAATGCATTGTCTGGATATACAGAGAAAGATAAGAATGGCATTTATAAGACACAGCATCTGGAACATGTATTGATAATGATACTGGAAAGGTTGTAGCGATCGTCGGTGGACGTGAACAGAAGAATATCGGTTATACATTAAACCGTGCGTTCCAGAGTCCAAGACAGCCAGGTAGTGCGATCAAGCCATTGCTTGTATATGCACCAGCTTTAGAACATGGATGGTCTGCAGGATCAACGGTGAATGATTCACCGATGTCAACGAAAGATAAGCATCGTGTAAGAAACTCTCACGGTTCTTATTCTGGACAGATTTCACTTCGAAGAGCCGTTCAGAAATCAAGTAACGTTGCAACAATGCGGATTTATGAGCAGTTGACACCAAAGACCTGTTTAAAATATTTGGAAGAGATGAATTTTAAATATTTGACAGATTCTGATTATAAGTATTATACGACATGTATTGGTGGTTTCACGAAAGGAACAACATCAGAAGAGATGGCAGCGGGATATGCTACATTGAAGAACGATGGTGTGTATAGAGAACCAACGTGTATTTCTAAGATCACAACTTCTGATGGAGATGAAGTGATGTCATCTTCTACAAAGAAGAGAAGAGTATATTCCACAAATGCAGCAAATGCAATGACAGATGTACTGAAGAGTGTTGTCACAGGTGGAACGGGTGTTGGTGCGAAGGTACCGAATGTTGATACTGCCGGTAAGACAGGTACAACAAGCCTGAATAAAGATGGATGGTTTTGTGGATACACACCTTACTATACAACAGCAGTATGGGTAGGAAGAGATGATAACAGGATTATGGAATCGTTAAGTGGAGCATCTTATCCAAAATCCATCTGGAGTAATTTCATGAATGCGATTCATTCAGAATACTCTTCTACAGATTCTATGGGTGGAAAATATACGGATTATCAGGGAGAGACTACACAGCAGACAGGAACACAGGCAACAACAGCGACAGAGAGCAGCACAAAGGGCACAGAAGCAACTACAGCAGCACCTACGACAGCAGCTCCTACAACGGCAGCGCTACGACAGCGGCTCCTACAACGGCAGCACCACAGACAGAAGAACAGCCAACAGAGAATCAGTAAAAAGAATATTGAGATAATTAAAAATCACAGGTAATTCAATACCTGTGATTTTTGTGTATAAGAAAATTCTGCAAAAAAAGACTCCGCCATAAGACGAAGTCTTTATCTATATATTACATATTCTTTTTTCAAGATATTCTTTGATACGTTCTGTTGGGTTTAACAGATCACTGATTGATGCATCATGATTTAATGTATCAATTAATAGTGCAACGTATTTGGATACGTCAGAAGATGCATACCAGTCACGAGATAATAATTCAGGTGTCTGATAAGTAAGATTAGTTGTGATAACCTTCTCAATAATACCTTCTTCAACTGCACGGTCAAATACTTCTAATCCATTTGTAAATAAACCAAATGTAGATAAGCAGAATACACGACGGGCATTTCTACGTTTTAATTCTTTGGCTACGTCGATCATACTTCTCCAGAAGAAATCATGTCGTCGATGATCAGAACATCCTTACCATCTAAGGAATCACCAAGGAATTCATGTGCAACGATAGGGTTACGTCCGTCAATGACAGTAGAATAGTCACGGCGTTTATAGAACATACCAACATCAACACCAACAACGTTTGCCATGTAGATCGCACGCTGCATAGCACCTTCATCTGGCTGATAACCATTAAGTGGTCGTTGTCAAAGTGAACATCATCACACTGTTCAACTAATGATTTTACAAACTGATAAGTAGGCTGGATGTTATCAAATCCACTGATAGGGATTGCGTTCTGTACACGAGGGTCATGTGCATCGAAAGTCAGGATATTATCAACACCAAGGCTGATCAGTTCCTGAAGCATAACTGCACAGTCTAAAGATTCGCGTGTACTTCTCTTATGCTGACGGCTTTCATATAAGAAAGGCATGATAACATTAACACTCTTAGCCTTTCCAGCGGAAGCACTAATGATACGTTTTAAGTCAGCATAGTGATCGTCTGGAGACATGTGGTTTACACGTCCGCTTAAAGAGTAAGTTACGCTGTAGTTTAATACATCAACAATAATGTATAAATCCATGTCACGAACAGATTCGCGAATGATACCTTTAGCTTCTCCAGAACCAAAACGTGGGCAACTTGCATCTAAAAGATAAGTATCTCTTAAATATCCATCACAGGCAACAGAGTCTTTGAAATCTTTGTAAGTTTCAGATCTCCACTGGATGATATAGTTGTCGATTGTTTTTCCAAGTTCTTTGCATCCTTCAAGGGCAATGATTCCAAGTTTACCGTCTGGAATCTTAGTAAAGTTACGGTCAGATCGTCTCATGATACTATCTCCTTCGTATATTGTTCTATAGTTTTTTATAACATTATAAATAAGTTACGTCAAGTTCGATTTTTTGAAACGGATATCATCTCCATAGATTTTCTGCCATGAATAATTCTCAATGATCCTTGAAAAAATTCGTTCAGAATAAGTATTTCTGAATTCTTGCAGAGATAAATTTGTGGATATGATCGTTGATCTTTCCTGGATCAATCGTTCATTCAAACATTGAAATAACTGTGAGATCACAAATTTATTGATCATCTCAGTTCCAAGGTCATCAATGATCAATAGATCGCATTGAAAGATCAGGTTAGCAGATGTTTCCTGTTCCGTATCTTTTCCTTTGCCAAAGGTATGCTTTGCCAAAGTATCAAACAGCTGGAAAGCTGTCATATAGACGCAGGTAAAACCGCGGTCCATGATTTCCTTTGCAATACAATGACTTAAGAAAGTCTTCCCAACACCAGTGGAACCCTGAAATAAAATGTTGTCGTGATTTGGAAATCTGGAAATAAAGGTTTTACAGTGTTCCACGACTTTCTGGATGTTACGTCTAGGGCTTGGAAGACCTTGCTTGGTCATCTGGTCGGAATAATAATCTTCCCGGAAGGTCTGAAAATTCTCCCGTGCTAAAATCTTAGCCATATTAGAACCGGAATACAGGTGATCGATCATCGCCTGATGAAAGCAGAAACATTGTTCCTGTCCAATATATCCGGTGTCCTTACACTTCTTACAATGGTAGATCGGTTCCAGATAATCAGAAGAATACCCGGCTTCTTTTAAGAGAGCCTGTTTCTGACTGATCAGCACCTGATTCTTTATGCGGTATTCCTCTCTCAAAGCAGGATCATCACGGATGATCAGCTGCTTTCCGAGAGAAATAGAATTGGCAGTGATCTGTCGGTCAAGTTCTTTGATCTCTGGGATCGTTGTATATATATCTTTCTTGCGCTGCTCATGGAGACGGTAATTAGAAAGCCGTCTTTCCTCATACTGGCGCATGATATCCTGATAATCGTTATTTGATAATGACATAAGTTAGTTCTCCATGAGTTCGTCCGCGAACTGTTTCTGTAAAAGCTGTTGCTCTAACGCATCAAAATCATAATCACGCTGCGTAAAGTTATGCATATTGCTCTGGTTGTTATTGTTAGCGAAGTCTTTGGTGCTTTCTGCCGGATATGGAAGTTCTTCGCATCTTCCAAAGTTACGATGTGGTTATCTTTCCAGTGCTTTAAGATCGTATCTGCATATGGGAAACTAGGTTTGTTGATCGCATTGATCGTACGATTACAAGCTTCAATGATCAGTGCAAGATCAAAACCATCAGTTTCAAGCCATCGTTTCATATATTCTTCCTGAACAGGGGCTGGATTCTGATTTAATCCAAACGCACGCATGATAGAATAATATTCCTTACGGAAATTCTTGCTGTATGCTTTCGCTTCTTCAGGAGTTTTGATATTTGCTTCGTACCAGTTGATCGCTACAGACTGCATATAACGGAAACTCTTCTTACCATTTGATACACAATGCTCTACAAGATATTCGATCAACTCACATGACATTCTAAGATCTTCATACATGTAAAGTAAAGTGTTCATATCCGTACAAGTTAATGGCTTTCCTAAGAACATCTCACATACGTAGAGAAGATAAGAAAAACGCTCATCTTCGCTCTTACGCTGAAGTTCTGCAGGAGAAAGCGTCTTCATGGCAGGAATCGGTTCAGCACCAGTGATCGTCTGATCCTTCACAGTAGTCTTAGAAGCTGCTGAAGAAGTAGCTTGGGCTGTGTCTTCTTGTTTTGTAGTCTGTGCAGGAGAATGTGGATTGCCACTGACAGGGAGAAGCTCTATAAAACTGATCTCGCCGTCTTTAAGCTCCATGCGTAAGAGGGATTCTTTCTCCCAGTATTTAACGCACGAGTAACATCACGCTCCGTAAGTTCCAGTACATCTGCAAGACAAGGAATGCTGAAGTTTGCACCGTCAGAAACCATACGCAGAAGATAAATATACACTTTGATGTATTCACCGTTCGCACGGATCATATAATTATCAACAAATGCGTTTGGAAGCAGCGTTCCACCGGTTGGATATGTGGTTGTTACTTTAATGTAATTCATGGCAATCTCTCCTTCTTTTATTATCGTTAATCTGACTATAACGCAGATTGGAGAAATTGTAAATACCAGGGAAATCCACACCCTAATTGTGTACAAGTCTGTGGATAATGTGGATAATGTGGACAAAAATCGTAAAACAATGGAAATAAGCCATTTACATAGATTTTACAATTGTGGAAAAGGACAAAAGAAATCCAACAGATTTGTTTATCAACAATTGTGTACAAGTCTGTGGATAATGTGGATAACTATCTATTTACGAGCGAATTTCCGATAGAATCAACGTTTCCGGCCCCATAGTTATCAACAGATCATTTTTTTTGCAATTTTCTAAAATAAATTTTTCAATGTCATCAAATTCCTTAATATAGTGTACATCTACATCGTAATCAGCCATGCGGTCCACGATATCTTTGGAACTTACGATACCAGTATCTTTTTCTCTGGCAGCATAGATGTCAGTGACGATCACGTGGTCACAGAGACTTAATGCTTTTGCAAAGTCATCAAGGAATGCAATTGTTCTGGAATAAGTATGAGGCTGGAATACACACCATAATTCGTTATGTGGATAATTCTTAGCAGATTCCAGAGTTGCACGGATCTCTGTTGGATGATGCGCATAGTCATCAACAACGGTGAAGTCGTTGCATGTGCCTTTTAGTTCAAAACGACGTTTGGCACCAGTAAATCCAAGAAGTCCTTTCTTCATTGTATCAACATCAATGCCAATACGTTTTGCAGCAGCAATGGCAGCTAGTGCATTCTTCACGTTATGTTCTCCGTTGACATTTAACTGGATATGGTCAATAAATTCTCCTTTATAGTAATAATCGAAATGAGCATGTCCAAATGCATCGTACCCGATGTTTTTTGCACAATAGTCATAAGAATCATTTTCTAATCCAAAAAGTTGCATATTCTGCTTCTAATCCGTCCACAATATAATTGATGTTTTCAATTTCACCATTGATGATCAGATAACCATAATCAGGAAGTTTATGGGCAAATTCACGGAAAGAATGGCGAATATCATCAAGATCCTTAAAGAAGTCCATGTGATCTTCTTCAATATTGAGGATAATACTGATCTTAGGGAAGAATTCTAAGAAACTGTTTGTGTATTCACATGCTTCAGTTACGAATGTCTCAGAATGTCCGACACGGATATTCCCATTGATCGCATCAAGAATTCCACCAACGCTGATCGTAGGATCTGTGTTACCAGCAAGTAAAATGTAAGATAACATAGAAGTTGTTGTTGTCTTACCGTGAGTTCCAGATACGGCGATCGCATTCTGATAATTATGCATCATCTGACCAAGCAGTGTAGCACGTTTCATGACAGGAATGTTACGGCGGATGGCTTCTTTGTATTCTTCGTTGGTATCGAAGTTGATCGCTGCTGTGTATACAACAAGATCGATATCATCTGTAATGTTATCAGCAGTCTGGCTGAGATAAACTTTTGCACCTTTATCTTCTAAGTGTTTGATGATATCGGAAGTATGGATATCGGATCCAGAAATCGAAAAGCCCTCTTTGATAAGGATCTCAGCAAGACCGCTCATGCTGATTCCTCCGATCCCCATAAAATGAATATGAATTGGTTTATTAAAATCTATCTGATACATTTTCATGTGCCCTTTCTTTCAATCGTTGATATAGTTTCATTGTTTTCCTTATTATAAGTCACCGCAACTAATCTTGCAAGACGGAGATTAAATTGGAAAATATTATATGTACTATAAGAATATGGAGAAAAAAGTAGTAAAATGTCATAATAAAAAAGCTGATAAAAAACAAGTTTTTGTTCACATTTGCTGAAAATAGTGTTATAATAAAAATTAGCATATACGGTCTAAGAGAAAGAAGAAGTTACTAGAGCCTGACCGGAGAGCGAATTTTAGCTATATTATTAGAAACTAGGAGGATGACAACATGCAAATAACTGATGTACGTATTAGAAAAGTGGCCAAAGAAGGTAAGATGAAAGCTGTTGTGTCAATCACAATCGATAATGAATTTGTGGTACATGATATTAAAGTAATCGAAGGGGAGAAAAGGTCTGTTTATTGCAATGCCAAGCCGAAAAGCTGCAGATGGTGAATATAGAGACATTGCACATCCGATCAATTCTGATACAAGAAATATGATCCAGACTTTAATTTTAGAACAATATGAAGCAATGAATCTGGGGGATATTGACGCAACAGCGCCAGAAGTCTAAGATTAAGAGAATAACTTCTTCTTCAAAGTGTAGAAAAAGAATCGGGTATTGACCACCTGGTTCTTTTTTCTGTTATAATCAGAACTATAGTGTAAAAGATAAATCAGAACAAGGAGTTGATGATGGAATTTCAGATCGGAGATATTGTCAAATTAAAAAAAGCACATCCTTGCGGTATAAATGAATGGGAGATTCTGAGAGTTGGGAATGGATTTTCGTTTAAAATGTGTTGGATGTGGCAGACAGGTGATGGTGCCAAGAAAGATGGTTGAAAAAAATTTTAGAGGATTTATAAAAAAGCTTGCCAAGATTAGAAGTTTATGATAGAGTAATTATTCGTGGTATATAAAAATATCCTTGCTCTTTCACGAAGAAAGAGCCACTAGACCAAAAGGAGGTGCAAGTAATGATGAAATATGAATTAGCATTAGTTTTAAGTGCAAAGATCGAAGACGAAGAACGTGCAGCTATGGTTGAAAAAGTTCAGGCAATGATTACTACAGCAGGTGCTGCGATCACTAACGTCGATGAATGGGGTAAGAAACAGTTAGCTTACGAAATTCAGAAGATGAAAGAAGGATACTACTATTTCATCCAGTTCGAAGGCGAAACTACAGTTCCAGCAGAACTTGAAGAGAGACTTCGTATTGAGGAAACTGTATTACGTTTCTTATGCGTTAAACAGGATGCGTAATTAACAGGAGGGATCCGAATAATGAATAAAGTAGTATTAATGGGAAGATTGACAAGGGACCCTGATGTAAGATATTCACAAGGTGAGACACCTTTGGCAATCGCCAGATACACGTTAGCAGTAGATAGAAGATTCAAAAGAAACGGTGAACAGGATGCGGATTTTATTAACTGTGTGGCATTCGGACGCACAGCAGAATTTGCAGAGAAGTATCTAAAACAGGGTACTAAGATGGTTGTTTCTGGAAGAATCCAGACAGGTAGTTATACAAACCGTGATGGAGTTAAAGTTTACACAACAGAAGTTGTGATCGAAGAGCAGGATTTTGCAGAGAGCAAAGCTGCTGCAGCCCAGAACAGTAATATGGGAGTTCCACAGCCAAGCGCGCCACAGCCTAGTGCCGCAGCAAGCGATGGTTTTATGAATATTCCGGATGGTTTGGAAGAAGAATTACCATTTAGTTAAATAGGAGGTAGAAATCATGGCTTATACAAAAGGCGATTCTCCAATGAGAAGAAGAGGCGGACGTAGAAGAAGAAAAGTATGTGCATTCTGTACAGAAGCCGATGCTGTAATCGATTATAAAGATGTAGCAACATTAAAGAAATACGTATCTGAAAGAGGAAAAATCCTTCCAAGACGTATTACAGGAACATGTGCTAAACATCAGAGAGCTGTTACAGGAGCTATTAAGAGAGCTAGACATTTAGCTTTAATGCCATATACAGCTGAATAATTTTAAGCAGATAATGAAGAGTTATATTGTGACGTATGTTGCGGTATAGCTCTTTTTTGTATCATAGAAATTCCGATGGAATCCCCTATGATACAAAAGCCCTCCGGCAAGATCGCCCTGCGACAGAGATGTCAAAATAATTAAGAAAATTGCGTAAATTGAACAAATATCTCGCTTTCGTTAAATATAATGTACAAATTCATGCAATTGAGTTATAATAAAGGATAATTGTAAGAATCAAATCAGGAGAAAAAATGGACATTATGAAGAAAACAAAGATAGAACAGTATCTTCAAGGACCATTATGGGCATTGCTTATTCTGGCTTTTGTAGACATTGTGTTCTTTTTCTTGGATATTCGATGTGGAGTGATCTTAGCGGTCTCACTAGTCGTATTTTTAGTTTTTCAGATGATCATTTATTCCCGAAGCAAACAAGAGATCATCAAAGAATGTATGGATTTTATGTTTGAGCAGAGTCAGGTGCAGAATTATTTGTTACAACAGCTTCCTGTTCCGTATGCACTGCTTGATGGGAATGGAATGATCATATGGTCAAATGATGCATTTCATAAAATTGTGGGAGAGAACCGAGGAAAGTCATTGCAACAGATTTTTCCGAATCTGAACCGTAATCTGCTTCCGTCGGATGTGATGCACTCTATTTCTCATATTGAATATAAAAAGAAATGCAAAGAGGGAGATAAGGAAAAAGAACAGACGCTATTCTATAAAGTAGAGATGAATCGTATTCGTGTAGAAGATTTCTCTGATGAGAATGATAACAGTTGTTCTAGACAGATGCTTAAGGACAACGATCTGATCGCAGTATATTTTTTTGATCAGACATTACTTAAGAAATATATGGAACAAAATGAGAATCAGAGAATGGTCATTGGTTTAATCTATATTGATAATTACGAAGAAATCCTTGATGATATTGATGCGGTGAAACGATCTATGCTGATCGCAGTGGCAGATCGTAAGATCAACAAATTTATCCAGAATGTCTCTGGGGTTGTGAAGAGAACAGAGAGAGATAAATATTTTGTTGTATTTGAACAGAAATATTTGGACAAGATCAAAGAAAACAAATTCTCGATCCTTGATGAGATCAAGACGATCAATCTTGGGAATTCTATGCATATGACATTAAGCATCAGTTTTGGAATTAATGGAAATACGTATCAGGAAAACTATGAAGCAGCCTGTGCAGGTATGGATCTGGCATTAGGACGTGGTGGTGATCAGGCAGTGATCAAGGATGGGGAAGATATTTCCTACTATGGTGGCAATTGTGAGGTTATGGAACGTACCACACGAGTCAAAGCACGAGTTAAAGCGCATGCGTTAAAAGAACTTCTTGAATCAAAGGAAAAGGTCGTGATCATGGCACATAAGATTCCGGATCCAGATGCGATCGGTGCAGCTGTTGGTCTGTACAGACTTGGACTTTCTCTGGGAAGAAAGGCACATATCGTTATGAACGAAGTAACGATCTCTGTCCGTGCGATGGTTGATGAATTAAATAAAAGTGGTATTTATGATGAAGATATGTTCATTGATAACGAACAAGCAATTGAGATCACAGATGAAAACACGTTATTGATCGTAGTGGATGTAAATCATGCAAATTATACAGAATGTGAACAGTTATTAAGTCAGACAAAGACAACGGTGATCTTAGATCATCATCGAAAGAATAAAGATATGATCAAGAATCCGGTACTTTCATATGTAGAGCCATATGCATCTTCTACATGTGATTGGTAGCAGAGATTCTTCAATATGTAGATTCAAAACCAAAGTTAGAGCCAATGGAAGCGAATGCCATGTATTATGGAATGCTTGTAGATACGGACAATTTTGTGAATAAAACAGGTGTCAGAACATTTGAGGCAGCGGCATATCTAAAGAGAAATGGAGCTGATCTTACAAAGGTAAGAAAGATGTCAAGAGAAAGCATGGAAACTTACAGAATCCGTGCGAAAGCGATCAGTGAAGCAGAGATTTTATATGGCAGGTTCGCGATCGCAACACTGGTAGGAATCGGTGTGGACAGCCCTACTGTTATTGGTGCACAGGTAGCGAATGAATTACTTGATATTGATGGAATTGAAGCATCTTTTGTATTAACAGGTGTTCATGAGAGAGTCTATATCAGTGCAAGATCGATCGATGAAGTGAATGTCCAGAAGATCATGGAAGAATTCGGAGGCGGCGGACATTTGACAGTTGCAGGTGCACAGCTTGTCGATGTATCATTAGAAGAAGCCAAGAATATTATTCATGAGACATTACGATATTTGATATCAAAGGAGAGATATAAGCGATGAAAGTTATTTTATTAGAAGATGTAAAATCAGTTGGAAAAAAAAGATGAAGTAGTAGAGGTTAATAACGGATATGCAAGAAATGTATTATTCCGCAAGAATTTAGCAATTGAAGCTACAAATAAAGCATTAAATGATCTAAAATTAAGAAAGGCAAATGATGATAAGCTGGCTGCAGAAGCATTAGCAGATGCCAAAGTTTTTAGCAAAAGAGATTGAAGAAAACAATTGGTATTAAAGATGAAGGTGGAGAAGGTGGAAGAACATTTGGATCTATTTCCACAAAAGAAATCGCA
>ENA-OQJH01000272-OQJH01000272.1-human-gut-metagenome-genome-assembly--contig:-NODE-272-length-30031-cov-5.265717_pt1 | contig 30031 bp, 47 predicted proteins | sample MGYA00242597_ERZ504763 | MGnify/ENA primary metagenome ERZ504763 (study PRJEB26092, sample SAMD00036359) | human gut metagenome | host: Homo sapiens | study: EMG produced TPA metagenomics assembly of...
CGCGGCCCGGGCTCCCCGGCTGCGGGGCATCGGGCTGGCCGATGCCTGCCGCATGACGCTGGACACGCTGGTACATTGGGTGGAGGGGGTACCTGCCTCCCTGCCGTGGAGATGCGTCCCATGGCTGAGAGCATCTGCGAGTCCTTTCAGGCCACCGCCGCCCGCCTGCTGGATCTGGGGCTGGGCTACCTCTCCCTTGACCGGGAGGCTGCCACCCTTTCCACAGGGGAGCGCCAGCGGGTGCAGCTGGCCCGCTCGGTGCGCAACCGCACCACCGGCGTGCTCTATGTGCTGGACGAGCCCTCCATCGGCCTGCACCCCTCCAACATCGAGGGCCTGCGGGGCGTGATGCATGACTTGATCGCGGACGGCAACTCCATCGTGCTGGTGGATCACGACACCGAGATCCTGCGGGATGCCGACTGGCTCATTGAGATGGGCCCCGGTGCCGGTGAAAACGGCGGCACCATCCTGACCCAGGGCACTGTGGAGCAGGTGGCCCAAAGCCCGGCCTCCCGCATCGGGCCCTTCCTTGCCGACCTGCACACCCTCTCAGCCCGCACCCGCACCCCGGAGGCGGAGCTCTTTGCGCTGGGCACCATCACCCTGCGCACCCGGGCCATCCACACCGTCAAGCCGCTGGAAGTCCGGCTGCCCAAGGGGCGGCTCATTGCGGTGACCGGCGTGTCCGGTTCCGGCAAGACCACGCTGGTGCTGGAAAGCCTGATCCCCGCGCTGGAGGCCGCCGCCAAGGGCGAAGCTCTGCCCGCCCATGTGGAAAGCATCACTGCACCGGGCATTGCGCAGGTCAAGCTCATTGACGCAACGCCCATCGGCATCAATGTGCGGTCCACGGTGGCCACCTACGCCAATGTCCACGATGAGCTGCGCAAGATCTACGCCCGCTCTCCCCTTGCCAGGGAGAAGGGCTGCAAGGCGGGCGATTTTTCCTACAACACGGGCCGCCTGCGCTGCCCCGGCTGCGATGGCACCGGCACCATCAGCCTGGACATCCAGTTCCTGCCGGATGTGGAGATCACCTGCCCGGACTGCGGCGGCTCCCGCTACCAGAAGGATGCCGCCGCCCTCTACCGCACCCGGAAGGACGGCACCCAGGCCGAGAGCCTGCCCCGCCTGATGGAGATGAGCGTGGACGAAGCCCTTGCCGCCTGTGCCGACCTCAAGTTGGTGGCCAGCCGGCTGCAGACCCTTTCCAGCCTGGGGCTGGGCTACCTGACTCTGGGCGAGGCCACGCCCAGCCTTTCGGGCGGGGAGGCCCAGCGGCTCAAGCTCGCCAGCGAGATGGGCAAAGGGCAGGCCGACACCGTGTTTGTATTCGACGAGCCCACCATCGGCCTGCACCCGCTGGATGTGCGCACCCTGCTGGGCGTGTTCCAGCGTCTCATTGACAGCGGGGCCACTGTGGTGGTCATTGAGCACGATCTGGATGTGATCCGCAACGCCGACTATCTCGTGGACCTTGGCCCCGGCGGCGGCGAGAGCGGCGGACGCATCGTGGCCTGCGGCACACCGGAGCAGGTGGCCGCCGTTCCCGCCAGCATCACCGGAAAATATCTGCACCTGTAACCAAAAGAGGGACCCCGCCCAACGGCGAGGTCCCTCTGACATTTTATAACAAATTTTAGGTATCCTGCAGTTCCCCACGGCTGGCGGCCTTGAGGTAAGCAAAGATAAAGCCGTCCAGATCACCATCCATCACGCATCGACATTGCCGGTCTCGTAGTTGGTGCGGTGATCCTTGACCATGGTGTAGGGCATGAACACATAGCTGCGGATCTGGTGGCCCCAGGCGATCTCATTCTGCACGCCCTTGATGTCGTCGATCTTGTCCATGTGCTGCTGCTTTGCGATCTGATACAGCTTTGCCTTCAGCATTTCCATGGCGTAGTCACGGTTCTGGAACTGGCTGCGCTGGGTCTGGCAGCTGACCACGACGCCGGTGGGCTTGTGGATCAGACGGACAGCGGAAGAGGTCTTGTTGATGTGCTGGCCGCCGGCACCGGAGGAGCGGAACACCTGCATCTCGATGTCCTCAGGGCGGATGTCCACCTGAATGGTGTTGTCCAGCTCAGGCATCACTTCCAGAGAGGCAAAGCTGGTCTGGCGGCGGGCGTTGGCATCAAAGGGAGACACGCGGACCAGACGGTGCACGCCGTTCTCGCTCTTGAGCAGACCGTAGGCGTTGGCACCCTTGACCATCATGGAAGCGCTCTTCATGCCGGCTCATCGCCATCCTGATAATCCAGCACCTCCACGGTCATGCCGTGTGCCTGTGCCCACTTGTTGTACATGCGGTAGAGCATCTCGGCCCAGTCCTGCGCCTCGGTGCCGCCGGTACCGGCGTGGAAGGTCAGGATCGCGTTGCTGTGGTCGTACTCACCATTCAGCATGGTCATCAGCTGCAGCTCGTCCACGGCCTTGCCCACGGCGTTCACGGCTTCCTCTGCCTCGGGCACCATATCGGGTCGTACTCCTCGTCCAGCATCACCAGCATGGTCTCGGCATCATCGTACAGGCCCTGCAGCTTTTCAAAGCGGTTCAGCTTGCCCTTCAGGTCGCCCACTTCATCAAAGACCTTCTTGCTCAGCTCAGCGTCATCGTAAAAGCCGGGGCGGCTCATGGTGTGCTCCAGCTCCTGCACGCGCTTGCGGGAAGCGTCGATGGCCAGCGCTTCCTCCAGGTCCTTCACAGCGGTGCCGTAATCGGCCAGCTGCACTTTCAGTTCGTCAGTAGTAATCATATTTTAAGAATCCCTCAAAAGATACAGTTTATACACAGATACTTCATTAGTATACCCAGAATCCATGATAAAGTAAAGAGGAAAAATACTCAACCTACTGGAATTTTGAAGATTTTTGCCTTTTCTTTTCTCTTTTAAGGGAGTATAATAAGTTCAACTAGCATACCGGGAGGATCTTATGCCCAAATATTATGGCTGCCCCTGTGAGGGCTGCGGCAAGCCGCTGACACTGCAGGACGACATCGTTGTCTGCCCCGACTGCGGCGCGCTTATCACCGCGATTGTTACGAAAAGCTCGGCCGCTGCATCCATGCCCCGGCCCACGCCGCCGGATACGAGTGGAAGTTCCCTTATCAGGAAAGTGAGCTGTGCACCTGCCCTGCCTGCGGCGAGCGCACCCTGCGCAGTGAGTCTGTCTGCCGCTGCTGCGGTGCGGCCCTGCCCCCGGAGGGGGCACAGGAGCCCCGCCGACCGTGCCGATTCGGATGAGCACAGCGAGGAGTTTGATTACTCCACCTTTTACCGCCAGTTCCAGGAGACCGGGGCCCCGCAGGTAGACCCGCTGCGCCAGACCTATCAGGCGGCTTTTGGCAAGGAAGAGGTCATGGACGGCATTCCCTGCAAGGACTGGGCGGATTTCATCGGCCCGGCTTCTCCTGCCTACCTGAGCGCTACTGCCGGATGCAGCTGTCCCACACCAAGACCTCCATGAGCTTTTCGGCCATGCTGTTCGGCCCGTTCTATTTCTTCTACCGCAAGGCGTGGAAGCCCGCGTTCGCCTTTCTGGCCGCCGAGCTGGTGCTGGCCCTGCCCACCTTCATTGACCTTTTGCAGGTCACGGACAGCAGCCTGGCCCCGGGACTTCCACCTCCACCCTGCTCACCCTTTCCCGGGTCTGCTCGGTGCTCAGCTTTCTGCTGATGATCGTGCGCGGCCTGTATGGCAAGTGGCTCTATCGCCAGAGTGCCGCCGAGAAGATCCGCCGCATCCGCGCGGAGTTCCCGGACGCGGCACAGCGCAAAGCCGTGCTCTGCGCGCAGGGCGGCACCAGCTGGGCCGCCGTGCTCGGCTGTCTGGTTCTGCTCATGGTCATTGGCAGCGCGTTCACCCTGCTGCTTGGCCCCAATGTGGATGCCCTGATCCATCTGGTCTACGGCTGAGCGTTCAGCCTGAAATGATATGATGAAGGAGTTCCGAACCATGAAAAAGTTACGAAGCTGTCATCCCTGCCGCTGGTCTGGGCACCGTGTGCTGCCCGCCACCAAGCCATGCCCAAGGGGATGCTCCCCATCGTGGATAAGCCCGCCATCCAGTATCTGGTGGAGGAAGCCGTCAAATCCGGAATCACAGATATTCTGATCATTCTGGGCCGCAGCCAGAGCATCATCGAGGATCACTTTGACCGCAGCCCCGAGCTGGAAGAAAAGCTGGCCGCCCCCGGCAAGGAAAAAATGCTGGAGGAGTGCCTGGCATCTCGAACCTTGCCAACATCTTCTTTGTGCGCCAGAAGCAGACGCTGGGCCTGGGCCACGCCGTGAGCATGGCAAAGGCTTTACCGGTGACGACCCGTTCGTGGTCATCTACGGCGACGACGTGATCTGGGGCGAGGACCCTGTCTGCGCCCAGCTCATCCGCGCCTATGAGGAGTTCGGCCGCCCGGTTGCGGGTGTCTCCGCTGTGCCCTGGGCCGATGTGAGCCGCTATTGCAGCTTAAAGACCACCCCCATCCACGACAACTATTTCTTTGTGGATGACATGATCGAGAAGCCCAAAAAGGGCCAGGAGTTCAGCAACTACTCCATTCTGGGCCGTGTGCTGCTGACCCCTGAGATCTACGATATCCTCGCCCACACCAAGCCCGGTGCAGGCGGCGAGATCCAGCTGACCGATGCCATGGCCGAGTATGCCCGCAACTGCGGCGGCATGACCGCCGTGGAGTTCACCGGCACCCACTACGACATGGGCAACAAGCTCCGCGTGGTGGAGGCTCAGGTGGAGCTGGCATTGCAGCACCCCGAGATCGGCGAGGCTTTCCGCACCTACCTGAAGGAGTTCTGCAAGACCCTGTAACTGTCATTTTCCTTTCCATGACCCAAGACCGCTCTGCCGCCGGGCAGGGCGGTTTTTTGCTGCAATAACCCCGGCAAGAAATTGGTTGATACAAAACAGATCCTGCGGTATACTGGAATGGATTGTTTTTATTGAAAGATCGTGTCAAAGAGAAAGCGAGGTTTTTTCATGCAAATGCCGACCGCAGCGCGGAGCAGTTCCGCAAAATGACGGAGACCCCCATCCCGAAATTGATCCTGAGCCTGGCGGCTCCCACGATATTGAGCATGCTCATCACCAGCATCTATAATCTGGCCGATACCTTTTTTGTGGGCCAGATCTCCACCAGCGCATCCGGCGCGGTGGGCATCGTTTCCAGCCTGATGGCCATTCTCCAGGCGCTGGGCTTCATGCTGGGCCACGGCTCCGGCAGCATCATCAGCCGCAGCTGGGCAGCCAGAACACCGATGCTGCCACCCGGTTTGCTTCCACCAGCTTCTTCACGGCGCTGGTGTTCGGCGGCATCATCACAGTGGCGGGCCTGCTCACCCTGCCCGGTTTTATGATGCTGCTGGGCAGCACCGAGACCATCCTGCCCCATGCCTGCGCCTACGCGCGATACATCCTGCTGGCCGCTCCCATTATGATGTCCAGTCTGGTGATGAACAACATCCTGCGCTATGAGGCAAGGCCAGCTTTGCCATGATCGGCCTGGTCACCGGCGGCCTGCTGAACATTGCGCTGGACCGCTGTTCATCTTTGGGCTGGGTATGGGCACCGCCGGTGCGGGCCTTGCCACGGCCCTGAGCCAGACCATCAGCTTCTGCATCCTGCTGTCCATGTTCCTGCGGGGCAAAACAGTCAGCCAGTTCCGGATCACGCAGTCACCCACAGCCCGGCGGAGTTCGGCACCATCCTGATGACCGGTATGCCCAGCTTTGGCCGCCAGGGCCTGAACAGCATTGGCGGAATGCTGCTGAACATCGCCGCCCGCGGCTATGGCGACGCTGCCGTGGCCGGCATGAGCATCGTTTCCCGCATCTTCATGTTCATCATCTCGGTGGCCATCGGCACCGGTCAGGGTTTTCAGCCGGTGGCAGGCTTCAACTATGGTGCCAGAAAGTACCGCCGGGTGCAGCAGGCCTGCCTGTTCACCATGCAGCCAGCTTCTGCTTCCTCTCTGTCATTCTTACCGTCTGCTGGTTCAATGCCGAGACCTCATTCGCCTTTTCCGCGATGATCCCGAGGTCACCGCCGTGGCCCTGCCCGCCTTCCGCTTCCAGTGCTTTGCCATGCTTCTGCAGCCCGTGATCGTGGCGGGCAATATGCTGTTCCAGTCCATCGGCAAATCGGGCCGGGCCACCTTTCTGGCCTGCTGCCGTCAGGGCGTGTTCTTTATTCCGCTCATCCTCACCCTGCCCCGGGCCTTTGGGCTGCTGGGTGTTGAGATCTGCCAGCCCATTGCTGATGTGCTGACCTTCTTTGTCACCGTGCCCTTCCTCTTCCCCTTCCTGCGTCAGCTGGTGCGGATGGACGAAGCCGAGGCTGCCGAGGTCTGAGCGGTCCCTGTAACAAAACTGTAACCATGACCGGACGTCGATTGCAATTGAACGTCCGGTTTATTCGTATTATAATCAGGATAGGAAAGTTAAATTCTGCCAAACCTGTGAGGTACGCTTATGAAACGTTCTGTTCTCCGCATCGGCTGTGCAGTGCTCAGCCTGTCTGCCGCGGCAGGGCTGCTGGCTCCTGCTCCCTGCTGCCTCCGGCCTCGCCCCTGCCCGATTCCAAGCCCGCGCAGGCTGAGGAAGCGCCCGGCCCCGCTGCCGCTTCGCTGGACGACGGCAAGCTGCGCATCCTGTACAGCAACGGCTCCAACGGCGGCAATACCGTGCTCTGCGGCAATACCGTGTTGTATCAGGCCGCCAGCAGCGAGACCGTGTATCTGGTGCCGGATACCCTGACCGGCACCGTGCGGTACTATCTGCGGCAGTGGTCAGCCCCCGGCACCCCCACCGGGCGGGCAACCGCCCTGTGCGACCGCAGCGGCAAGGAGATCCTGACCTTTGACCGTGCCTACGATGCCGCCCTGACCGGCAGCCTGCTGGTCCTGACCGCACCGGAACAGATGGCCTATGCCCCTGCAACAACCACGCCGCAGGCGATTGCCGGGTGATCGATCTTGCCACGGGTGAGGAGCTGGCTGTGCCCGAAAACGCCTACGGATGCAGCATAGCAGGCAGCTATCTGGCCTTTGAAGTCTGCAATGTCCCGGCAGACTATGTGCAGGAAAACGAATGGGGCGATGACCTGCCCCTCTACTGCGCTGTACAGGTGCAGGATCGGCAGGGCGAGGTGGTCTATCAGGCAGAGCTGTCTGCCCTCTCCACTTCTACGCCAGCAGCAGCGACAGCTCTGCCCCCACCGACTGGCTGGTGGTGAGCCACTACAACGAGGATGGCACGACGGGTGCCGACAGCCTGTACAACCCCACCACCGGCGAGGAGCTGACCGGTTACCAGCAGTACACCGGTGCAGGCACGGTCAGCCTGTATAACGATGGCAGATATCAGCTGGTGGATCTGGTCAGCACGGAGCAAAGCGCCGTGCTCTGCGAATATGACCAGCCCATCCGGTACTATGCGCCCGGCGTGGCGATCACGGAACCGGATGCCTTCACCCCCGAAATGGCGGGGCGGTATCTGTTCCACGACCTGCTCACCGGCGAGGAGAAGGATCTCTACGATGCCAATACGGATGATGCCACGTTGGCCATCTATGCCGTAGACGGCACCGTGCGGGTGTTCGACCTGCAGACCGGTGTTCTGCTGACCGATACCACCATCGACGGTGGAAAATCAGGTGCGTACCCATATTTACCCCCAGGGGAACGGCTGGGCTTGGGTCCAGCAGGATGACAATGACAGCTACGATGCAACGGCCATCCACATCTGCGGGCCGGACGGCATCCACAAGACCCTCGACCCGGCCAAGCTGAATGAGACCTACAGCTACTACTCGCCCCTGCTCTCCACTGAGGACGGCATCTACTTCTACGGCTGCTACAACGGCCCCGGCAGCAGCTGGCTCTACGATGTTCTGGACAGCGACGGCAATGTGGTGGTAAGCGGTCTGCGCACTTGTGCCGGGTACTACGCCAACAGCGTCAATGGCCTGCCCGAGGGCGTGTTCGCCGCCGTCAAGGGCTTTGAGAGCGGCTGGATGGACCTGACCGGCCAGTGGCTCTACGCTGAGAGCATCTTCGCTTCCAGCAACGACGAAATGGACAACGGTTTCTTCTAAGGAGGTTTTTCCATGCGTACTGTCAAAATTTCCCGCCGTGCATTCCTGACCGGTCTGGGTCTGGCATCCACCGCCGCCCTGCTCTCCGCCTGCAATACCGTACCTGCCTCCTCTGATTCGGGGGCGGCACCGTCTCAGCCTGATTCTGAGGTACCTGCTTCCTCTGCCGCCAGTGAAGTTCCCGCACAGCCCATCCTGAGCTTGGATGAATTCCCCATTACGGATGGCAGCACGGCCTGCATCCCGCTGATCGCGCAGATCATGGCCGATACCACCGGGCTGGATCTGGAGACCGCCCGGAGCGCGTGACCACCAACACCACGGCCCAGGCCTGGCGCAACCTGGGCCTGTACGGCAACAATTACGGCGATTCGGTCAAGCTGATCATCGCCTACGAGGCCCCGGAATCCGTCAAGGAGGAGCTGAAGGCAGACGGTGACCCGCTGGAGCAGAAGGCCATTGGCCGGGACGCGCTGGTGTTCATCGTCAATGAGGACAACCCTGTACAGAGCCTGACCCTGCAGCAGCTCAAGGACATCTACGCCGGAACGATCACCAACTGGAAAGATGTGGCGCAAGGATCAGGAGATCATTGCATTCCAGCGGCGGGCAGACTCCGGCAGCCAGACCCTGTTCCAGAAGCTATTGATCCAGGGCGGCCCGCTGATGGAGGCCCCCACCGAGCTGGCCCCCACCGCCATGGGTGAGCTGGTGGACAGCATTGCAGAGTATAACAACTCTGCCAATGCCATCGGTTTCTCGGTCTACTACTACATCGACCAGATGTACTCCAAGCCCGGTCTGCGGCTGCTGGCCGTGGATGGCGTGACCCCTTCCAACGAGACGATCGCCGACCAGAGCTACCCGCTGTGCAACGAATTCTATGCCGCCATCCTGCAGGATTCCGCTGCCGACAGCCCGGAACGCAGAATCTACGAATGGCTCTCCACCGATGCAGGCCGTTCCTGCATTGAACGCTCCGGCTATGTATCCGTCCAGTAATTCCCAGAAAATTCGGCACATTTCATTGACTTTGCTCAAATCCTTTGCTAGACTTAAGAAAAGTTTGTCAGCCTTTTTCGTTTCACGATCTTGAGCAAAGGAGATGCCGCATCATGTCCCATCCTTCCGACACCCCGCACTCCGCCCATGTTGAGAGCCGCAGCCGCAAGGCACTGCGCAGCTACATCATTCAGGCCGCCACCCTGCTGGAGATCGTGTTGTCCGGGCTGGTGCTCATCGGCCTGCTGCTCAGCTTCATTCCCCTGCTCAAATGGATGCCGGGCCTGCTGTTTGATGGCAACGATGTAGAGATCCGCAGTTTTCTTGAGCGGGCGCTGGACATTGTCATCGGCGTGGAGTTCATCAAGATGCTGGCCAAGCACAGCCCCGGCAGCAGCCTGGAAGTGCTGCTCTACGCCATTGCCCGCCACATGGTGGTCGGCCACGAATCGGCTTTGGACAACCTCATCAGCGTGGGTGCCATTGCGTTGATCTTTGTCGTGCGCAAGTTCTTCTTTGTGCCGGCTTTGGTGCCCACCTGCCTGACGGCAAGCCCGCCCCGGATCTGACCCCCAACCAGAGCGGCATCCCCGCCGAGGAGTTCCGCACCCGCCTGCGCCAGCGCATCCATGCAGAAGCTCTCGCCGACGAGGAGGACGACGAGAATGATGAGACTGAGGAAGTATAAGATTCCCGAACGCACAAAAACCCGAGGACAGCTGTGATGCCGTCCCCGGGTTTCTTATTGTTTTGGTATTCTAGTCAATCGCTTGGAGCACCTTCATGGTGTTCCGCATTAAAGAATGCTCCATTCCACTCCTTATTGCACCCCGAAAGCAATTCGTCCCAACTTCCAGCATACCAGACATCCGATAAATTCGAACATCCATCAAATGCCCCCGCTCGAATTTCCTTCGTTGCCTTACCAAGTATGACTGTTCGCAAAGAATAACAACTTGCAAATGTTTGCTTTTCTATGGTCTCCTGTCCCTCAAGATATACACTGATAAGTTTCTTGCAATCTGCAAATACTCCACCATTCATTATCCGAATATTTGACGGGATAAAAACCTTCAACAGCCCTGAATTTTCAAATGCTGACTGGTAAAGTTCCAGTCTACTGTTTTCAGGGAAAGTAATCTCTTCTAGTGATACACAATCTAAAAATGCAGACTGTTCAATCTTCACCAGAGATTTTGGCAGCTGCACAGATTTCAGATTATAACACCCTGAAAATGCGGCAAAGCCAATCTCCGTAACGCCTTCCGGAATACTCACCGATTCCATGGTGGTATTATTTTTGAAGCATCCTGAATCAATTTTGGTAAACTTCCCGCTGGGCAGAACAACATCCTTTTGCTTGCCGGTATCGTAGCTTTTCAGCACGCCATTCACGATCAATGGATTCTCTTTTTCCGGCACGCTGGATGCTGGCGGCTCCGGTTCACTGGAAGAAGCCGATTCCGAGGGGGCGGGCACTTCCTCCGGCTGAGAGGGAGCCGATACCTCACTGGAAGCGGGCGGTTCCGCAGGCGCGGGCATCTCTCCCCCGCCGCAGGCAGAAAGCAGCACGGTACCGCACAAAAACAGCGCTGTGCACAGAACGGTCCTCCATTTCATAGCGAGCCTCCTATTCTGCCCCGCAGGGCCATCTTCTTTTTTCAGAACACCTTGCGGCACTCCACCACAAGGCCGACCACCCGCACCTGCACCCGTTTCAGATCATAGATCTGGGGCTGGTGCACGGGGTTGAAGCTTTTGGGGGTCAGGACCACAAGGCTCCCCTCCTGACGGAAATATTTCACGGTGGCCTCATCGCCGTTGACCATCACCACAGCAAGCTGGCCGTTTTCCACCTCCGGCTGCTCCCGCACCAGGATCTCATCGTTTTCCGAGATGCCCACGGCGTTCATGCTGTCGCCCCGGACACGGAGCCAGAAGTACCGTGCCCCGTCTTTCCGGGTGATGGGGATGTAGCCTCAATGTTTTCTTCCGCATACATGGGCAGGCCTGCACGCACTGTGCCCAGCAGCGGAGCCGTGAGGGCGGGATCGAACGGGACAGCTCCTTCGGGCAGCTTCCGCTCCTCCTGCACCGACGGGACGGCTTCGCCCAGCAGTTCCCCCACCGGCACGCCAAAATAGGCGGATACCCTGGCCAGCGTCTCGCCCGAGGGGGTCGCCCCGGTGTTTTTCCATTTGGTCACTGTGGAGTTGCTCAAGCCCATCTCCTGCGCTGCCCGGCTGCGGCTGATTCCTCTGGCCTGACACAGGGCCGTGTAGCAGTCATAAAACACAAATTTTGCACTCCTTCTTGTGCAGAACGCCGGTTTTCTAACCGGATTCAGATTTTTCCTTGACTTTCTGAATTTATTCAGATATTATAGCCTCACAAGCTGATTTTGGTTAGATTTTATCCACCAAACCTTCTGCAGTCTTTTCACAATCTTACCGGAAACTCTAACCAAAGTCAAGCTTTTTGAACGCGAAAACCACGACAAAAGGAGTGAAACTGTATGATCGAACGTCAGATCCATTTATCCTCGGGCGGCGGGGCTGCTTTGCAGGGGTACGACGGCCTGCTCCGCTTCGGCTACACCAAAAACCGGGGCATCTACGCCTGCGGGTGGAAGCCGACGGCGAGTGGCAGGGCATGACCCTGCGGGCCTTCTGGCACCTGCCGGATGGGAACGCTGCCACCTCCACACTGGTGGTGGACGGCCTTGTGGAGGTACCCGCCTCATCACGGCTGTGCCCGGGGAGGGCCGCATCACCTTTGAGGGCACCGATGGCACCCGCACCCTGACCAGCGCGGACGTGTGCTACTGCGTGGCCGAAAATTCCGGCACTGAGGACAGTACCCTGCCCCAGCCCGGCACGCCCGCCTGGCAGGCCCTGCTCGACCGGTTGAAAGCAGCTGTGGAAAGCGGTGCATTCCGGGGCGAAAAGGGGGAACCCGGACCGCAGGGAGAACCCGGTGCCGCAGGACCCACCGGCCCCAAAGGAGAGCCCGGCCCGCAAGGCCCGCAGGGAGAACCTGGCCCCCAAGGCCCAAAGGGTGACCCCAGCGATCCCGGCCAGTGGGAGCTGCTGGAAAAGGTGTCCCTGAACGCCGCCGCTGCCAGCTTTGAGCGCACCTTTCCCACCGAACTGCAGGCGCTGAAGGTGCTGTTTCAGGCAGGCAGCAGCCAATCCAAGGGCACGCTGCACTGGGTTTGCAGCACCAGCGATGGTACCCAGCTGCTCAGTGCTTCTTCCCCCTGTGCTGCCAGCAGCTCGATGTCCAGCCCGCCCACCCGCACCTTTGCCAGCTTTCAGGCACTTCCCTGCTTCGGCCAGTATCTCTGTTTTGCCGCATCCGGCACCACGGGTGCACCGCCTGCGGTCGTTCTGCCTGCCGGAAGCGGCGGCCAGAATGTGGATGCCAGCCAGAAGCTCGGCAGGCTGACCCTGACCGTGGACACCAACGTCCGGCTTGCCGCCGGTGCCACGATCGAGCTGTGGGCGTTCCGGCCTGAGCAGACGCACCGAAACCGTTTCCGACAGAGCTTTCGGTAAAATTTCTTTCACTTTCCATGAAATTTTGTGTTTCGTCTTGATGCATCTTCCATATTTTGTTATACTGGTTAAAAAGCGGAAAGTGGGGAGTCGGCCATGGATGTCCCTGTTCGGTTTATCGATTCGATCATCAACAATCCCCTGCTGATGCAGTTTCTTGTGCATCGGTGGTTTTTTCTGTTGGAATATGACCCCCGTCTGGATCAGCTGCGGGTCTACGATACCCGGAGCCGCACGCTGGAGACACTGGATGCCTACCTTGGCTCCGAAAAGCCGGAGCACGCCACGATCTTCGCGGAGGATCGCTGGAAGATGCGCGCCCTGCTCACCGGTGAGCTGTTCGGCCCGCTGGAGATGCGCTTTGTCTCGCCGGAGGGGGTGTATTATTCCCGGGAGGTGGATGCCCGCCCGGTCGAAGACCCCGCCCGCGGCACGCTCTATGTGGGCTACGCAAAGGACATCACCGACCAGAAGAATCAGACCCAGGAGCTGCTGGAGCAGGCCCGCCACGATTCCCTGACCCAGCTGTATAATAACCGCACCGGCAAGGAGCTTATCGACCGCTATCTGCAGGCCAAAGATCCCTATGCTCCTGCGGAATGCTGGTCATCGACCTTGATTTTTTCAAGAATGTCAACGACCGCTATGGGCATCTGTTCGGCGACAAGGTCCTGCAGGAGTTTGCCCGGATGCTGCGCACCCTGTTCCGCTCCAGCGACATTCTGGTGCGGTTCGGCGGCGATGAATTTGTTGTGTTTTTGAAGGATATCCCCAACACCACCCTGCTCCAGAAGACCCGCCAGCTTTCGGAATCCGTGCAGCAGGTCAAGTTCTGGGAAAACGATTACCGGATGACCTGCAGCATCGGTGCCTGCTTCCTGCCCGAAAACACAGCGGGCTATTCCTTTGACCAGCTGTTCGAAAACGCGGACTGGGCCCTGTATCAGGCCAAGCAGAACGGCCGCAACCAGTATGTGTTCTGCGACAATCTGCGGCGCTATGCCCAGGCGGTTCCTGCCGCCCCGGAAACGGCCGATATCGATGCACGCTACCTGCACAACGACCTGATCTCCACCGCCTTTGAACTGTTTGAGAAGAACAACAGCTTTGAGACTGCTATCCCCCTCTTCCTGAAGATCGTCGGCATCCGGCTGCAGCTGGACCGCATTACCATTGTGGACACCTGCATCCGGGAACGCAGCGTCTCCCGGCAGTTCCAGTGGACCTCTCCCCACGCGGAGCCGGTGCCTCTGAACGGTAACTCCTTTACCAAGGAGGACTTCCTGACCCTGTTCCACAGCTACGATGAATACGGTACCACCGTGCTGCAGGCCGACAACATGGGGATGTACTCGCCGCAGGGGCGCGCGCTGCTGATGCAGGGTGGGGCCCAGACAGTGGTCTACGCTTCCATGTACGGCGAGGGCGAATATCAGGGTGCCATTGCCTATGTGGTGTGCGGCAGCAAGCGGTACTGGACACCCCAGAACCGCCGGGAGCTGGGCGAGATCACAAAGATCATCAACGCCTATCTGAGCAAGCATCTGGCCGTGAACGATGTAAGCCGCGGCATGACTTCTGCCGCCAGTTTGAGCAGTATCAGGCCCAGCATTACCCGGAGGTACGCCTGCGGGTGCGGATGGGTGTGTACGCCATTGAGCCCGGCTGCCTGAGCGCATCGGCCGCCATCGACAAGGCAAACTTTGCCCGCAAGCAGGTGCACAGCAACACCCGTGTGTCTGCTGTCCAGTTTGACAAAAAACTGGAGGTCAAGCAGACCCTGACCGGTGAGCTGCTGAGCGGCCTGCCGCAGGCGCTTGAGAACGGCGAGTTCAAGCTGTACCTCCAGCCCAAGTTCTCGCCCAAAGATCTCTCGGTCATCGGAGCCGAGGCGCTGACCCGCTGGATCAAGCCGGACGGCACCGTGGTCTACCCCGACCAGTTCATTCCCATTCTGGAATCCACAGGCCGCATCGTTGAGCTGGATCTGTACATCTTCGAGCAGGTGGCCCAGTTCCTGCAGCGCAATGCACAGGCCGGGCACCGACTGCTGCCCATTGCGGTGAATGCCTCGGCGGTGCTGGCCCGGGAGGATGCCCCCACCCAGGAGTACAGCGAGATTCTGGAAAAGCACAACATCAGCGCCCGGATGTTGGAGATCGAACTGACCGAGACGGCGGTGGTCTCGGAGTACGACCGGGTGAAGCGCCTGCTTTCCTCCTTCCAGAGCGACGGAATGCAGACCTCGCTGGACGATTTCGGCGCAGGCAGTTCCCTGCTGAACAACATAGTGGATATCCCCGTGAACACCATCAAGCTGGACAAACTCTTTCTGACCCGGTGCAGCTCCAACGCGCGGAGCACCGATTTTCTGCGGGAGGTCGTACATCTGGTCAAACGGCTGGGCTACAACGTCATCTGCGAGGGCATCGAGACCGAGGAGCAGGTGCAGCTCCTCCGCTCGCTGGACTGCGACGGCGCGCAGGGCTTCTGGTTTTCCAAGGCCATCCCGGCCGAGGAGTTCGAGCGGCGGTATCTCTGCGACTGAGACAAAAAACACTCCCCTTCGGCGGAGCCGTGCGGCACACGGTCCTGCCGAAGGGGAGTGTTGCTGTTTAGAAAGAATTATACCGTGGTCTCGACCCGGGGAGCCCCACCGGCAATTTCTTCTGCCGTCATGGGGGCAGCCTGCGCCGGGGCGTTCAGGCGCTCCTTGGCGACTGCCAGCATCAGCTTGATGCGGTTTTCCTGGTTGACCCGGGTGGCGCTGGGGTCGTAATCGATGGGGGTGATGTTGGCGCTGGGATACAGGGCACGGATCTTGTTCACCATGCCCTTGCCCACGATATGGTTGGGCAGGCAGCCGAAGGGCTGGGCACAGACGATGTTGCCGTAGCCGCCCTGCACCAGCTCGATCATCTCGCGGTCAGCAGCCAGCCCTCGCCCATCTTGGCCCCCAGCGAAATGATGCCGTGAGGCTTTTCCACCAGCTCCTTGAAGGGCCCGGGGGCGTAGAACCCGGCATCGGCTGTGGCCTTGAGCATGGCACGCTCCACACTGTCCAGCCAGTTGAGCAATTGATCCGTGCCCATCTTGACGGCCAGCTTGCCGCCGTAGAGGACATGATCCTCGCCCATATTGAAGATGCAGTACTGCACAAAGCCCATCAGGCCCGGGAAGTTCACCTCACAGTCCTGGCTCTCCAGGAACTTCTGCAGGTCGTTGTTGCCCAGGGGGCTGTACTTGACGTAGATCTCGCCGACCACACCCACCTTGACCTTGGCACCCGGGTCACAGGGATGGCCGCAAAATCCTTTGCAATGAGCGGGAAAGTGTGCTTCATTTCCCGGGCGGTAAAGCCCCTGCCGGCCAGCAGAACGCGGCCCAGACGCTCGACCCACAGATCGACCATCCGGTCAGCGGCTCCCTTTTCGTTCTCGTAGGGGGCCACCTGATTGCGCAGGGCACAGAGCATATCGCCGTAGAAAATGCAGGCCAGCGCGCGGCGGGCCAGCGGCAGGGTCATCTGGAAACCGCTGTCTTTTTCCAGACCGGAGAAGTTCAGGCTGGCAACGGGGATCTGGGGATAGCCCGCCTTGACCAGAGCCTTGCGGAGCAGGTGGATGTAGTTGGAAGCACGGCAGCCGCCGCCGGTCTGGGTGATGAGCAGGGCCGTGTGATCCAGGTCATACTTGCCGCTGTTCAGGCATCCAGAAACTGGCCGATGACCAGCAGGGCCGGATAGCAGGTGTCGTTGTGGACGTATTTCAGGCCCAGCTGTGCCACGGCGCTGCCGCAGTTGCCCAGGATCTCACACTTGTAGCCGTCGTAGCGCAGGGCGTATTCCAGCAGCCGGAACTGGGTAATGGCCATATTGGGGATGAGGATGGTGTGGGTCTGCTTCATCTCCGGGGTAAATTTGGGATAATTGTATTCCATAGGTTCCTCCTATGTATCAGGCTTCTGCCTTGGGGGCGGCCTTTTCCTCTGCCGCCTCGTCGCGCTCCTCCAGAGCGGCGAACAGGCTGCGCAGACGGATGTTGACCGCACCCAGATTGGTGATCTCGTCGATCTTGAGCTGGGTGTAGAGCTTGCTGCCTGCCTGCAGGATCTCGCGGGTCTCATCGGTGGTAATGGCATCCACGCCGCAGCCAAAGGAGACCAGCTGCACCAGATCATATCCTTCTGGGTGGTGCAGTACTTGGCCGCCGCATACAGGCGGCTGTGGTAGGTCCACTGGTTCAGCACACTGGTAGGGAACTTTTCCACCCGGTTGGAGATGCTGTCCTCGGTGACAACAGCCGCGCCGTGGCGGGTGATGAGGTGGTCGATGCCATGGTTGATCTCAGGGTCAACATGGTAGGGGCGGCCAGCCAGCACGATGATGCGCTTGCCCTGACGGCGTGCCTCATCAATGATCTCGCTGCCCTTGACCCGGATCTGGCCATGTGGGCCTCGTGCTCGGCGTAGGCAGCATCGGCAGCGGCCTGCACTTCCTTTTCGGAAATGCCGCCGAAGTATTTGGGCAGGACTTCCTTTGCCATCTTGCGGACAAAGTCCTTGGGGCGGTGGATGCCCACATAGTCATAGATAAACTTCTGGCCCTCCAGCTCGGGGCAGTTGCCTGCCAGAACTTCAGGGTAATAGGCCACCACCGGGCAGTTATAGTGGTTGTCGCCCAGACCCTCGTCAACGTTGTAAGTCAGACAGGGGTAGAAGATGGCATCCAGGTGCATCTGGCTCAGGGCCTTGATGTGGCCGTGGCTCAGCTTGGCCGGGAAGCAGGCGGTATCGCTGGGGATGGTGGCCTGACCGGCCAGATACAGCCCCCGGCTGGACACCGGGCTGGTGTGCACGGCAAAGCCCAGCCTGGTCCAGAAGGTGTGCCAGAAGGGCAGCAGCTCGTACATATTCAGGCAGAGCGGAATGCCAATGGAGCCGCGCTTGCCGGGCACGGGCTTGTAACCGGCCAGCAGCTGCTGCTTGTAGGCGTACAGATTCAGGCTGTCGTCCTCGCTCTTACCGGTCACGGGCTTATCGCAGCGGTTGCCGGAGATGAACTTGCGGCCATCGGCAAAGGTGTTGATGGTGAGCTGGCAGTGGTTACCGCAGCCGCCGCACTTGACGCTGACTACCTTCTGGTCGAAGGCTTCCAGCTCGGCCAGACTCATCATGCGGAGGTCTCCCGGTGGTTCTTATGGCTCTGGCGCAGGCCGAACAGGGCCGCGCCGTAGGCACCCATCAGGCCCGCGATGTCGGGGCGGATGACCTCCACGCCCATCTCTTTTTCAAAGGCGCGGAGAACAGCCTCATTGTAGAAAGTACCGCCCTGCACCACGATCTTGCGGCCCAGCTCCTCGGGGCTGGATGCGCGGATGACCTTGTACAGCGCGTTCTTGACCACACTGATGGACAGACCGGCGGAAATGTTCTCGATGGAAGCGCCGTCCTTCTGGGCCTGCTTGACCGAGCTGTTCATAAACACGGTGCAGCGGCTGCCCAGATCCACGGGGCGGTCTGCGAACAGGCCGAGAGCGGCGAACTCCTTGACATCATAGCCCAATGCCTGCGCAAAGGTCTGCAAAAAGCTGCCGCAGCCGGAGGAGCAGGCCTCGTTCAGGAAAATGTTGCTGATGGCACCATCCTCGATCTTGAAGCACTTCATGTCCTGACCGCCGATGTCGATGATGAAATCCACGTCGGGCATAAAGTATTTGGCGGCGGTGAAATGAGCCACCGTTTCCACCAGACCATAATCACAGCGGAAGGCGTTCTTGACCAGTTCCTCGCCATAGCCGGTGGTGGTCACGCTGGCCACCTGCAGACCGGGGTGTTCCCGGTAGATCTTGATCAGCTGTTCCCGGATCAGGGCAGCGGGTTGCCAAGGTTGGGCTGGTAATTGGTGTACAGGATCTGGCTCTTCTCGTCCACCACCACCAGCTTGACGGTGGTGGAGCCGGAGTCGATGCCGATATGCACCGGGCCGCACTGGGCGCTGAAAGGCACATGAGGCACGCTGTGGGACATGTGCCGGGCATGGAATTCCTCGTACTCCTGCTTGTTGGCAAAGAGCGGAGGCTCACTGGCATAAGTAGCGGTGGCGGCGTACTGGTCCAGCGCGTCGGCCACTGCGGAGAGTTCGAACTCCTTATCCGCATAGAGGGCGGCACCCAGTGCCACATAGAGCAGGCTGTTCTCGGGGCAGGTTCCGGTGACCCCCAGCGCCTCATCAAAGCTCTTGCGCAGCACGCTGCTGAAGGTCAGCGGCCCGCCAGATACAGGATATTGCCCTTGATGGGGCGGCCCTGTGCCAGACCGGCAATGGTCTGGTTGACCACCGCCTTGTAGATGCTGGCGGCGATATCTCCGTGCGCGCGCCTGATTGATGAGGGGCTGCACGTCGCTTTTGGCAAACACGCCGCAGCGGGACGCGATGGTATAGGTGCGCTCGGCCTTTTCCGCGGCCTTGTTCATCTCGTCGGCACTCATCTTCAGCAGGGTGGCCATCTGGTCAATAAAGGCACCGGTGCCGCCGGCACAGCTGCCGTTCATGCGGACCTCGGTGCCGTTGGTCAGGAACAGGATCTTTGCGTCCTCGCCGCCCAGCTCGATCACGCAGTCGGTGGCGGGCACAAACCGCTTGACTGCCACACGGGTGGAGAACACCTCCTGCACAAAGGGCACGCCGCAGCTGTCGGCCAGGCCCATACCGGCAGAACCGGAGATGCTCAGCAGGGCCTTATTTCCGTGCAGGTGCTCTGCATCGATGCGGCGCAGCAGCTCCTGCGCCTTTTCCAGAATATGGCTGTAATGACGCTCGTATGTTGAATAAATCAGCGCATCATGTTCGTCCAGCACCGCGCACTTGATGGTGGTGCTTCCGATGTCAAGACCTACTCTCACTTGCTTTTCCTCCTGAGGAACAATATAAAAATACAGTTGTATTATACTCAAAAACCGGGATACAATCAATCCAGTCACCATATTTTACACGCAAAAAATAGTATTTTCCGCTCAAAAAGTTAAACATTTTGTTAAATTCACGAATACAGCCCCCCTGTTTTTCTACATTCCGGTTAAGATTCTTTACTCAGAGTGATTTTTATACAAAAACGCTGCCCCGGAAAAGCCCGGAGCAGGGCGCTGAACATCGTATCATTCCATTTTATCGGACAACAGGGCAAGCTCCCGCAGGATCTGCCAGCGCAGGCCATCAGCTGTGGTGAGTGCCGGATGGATGGTGTGCAGTTCCACACTGCCCTCAATGGGAAACATCGTTCCGGCCAGCGGGATGCGCACCTCTGCCCGGGTGCCGCTTCCGGCACCGCGCGGCGTGAGGGAAAGCACCCACCCATGTGGGCGCAGTAACGGCGGCAGAGCAGCAGCCCTGCCTGCACACCGCCCAGGAAGCGGCGGCGGTTCTCCATCCAGTTTTCACCGGTGGGCAGGCCGCAGCCGTCGTCCTCCACGATCAGATACAGATCCTCGTCGTCCCGGGTGAGCCGGATCTTGATCTGCCGCCGGGGCTTACCGCCCGCAGGGCATTGGAAAGCAGATGAAACAGCAGCTGTTCGGCCTCCTGAGCATCCGCCTTGACATAGCAGCGCCGGAACGGGCTGTGATCCACGGTCAGCCGGATGCCCAGCTGCTTCTCGATCTCCGGGGCTATCTGGGCGGCCTCCATCAGGATCCAGCACAGGTCTACCGGCTTCATGGACGGCTTGTCGTTCATCTCCACTTCCAGCAGGCCCATCATCTCCCGCAGTGCGCTCCAGGCGGATGCTCTCCTGCCCCATATCCTCCAGCGCCTGCCGGGTCCTTTCGTCTCCGGTCCGGGCCAGATGCATCTGCAGGTATTCCCGGTTCTGGTCCATGATGCGCAGGGAGTGCAGCAGCACGCTCTCAAATTGTTTGCGGGGGAAATCCCCCATCCCGCTCTCTTTTGCCATTCCGTTCTCTCTCTTTTTTCTCATCGTCCGGCCTTTCGTCCCTGCGTTCCGCTGTCGATCAATTTCTGGCGGCCCGCATAGATCAGCTTGCCCAGGGTAACGCTATGCCCCATCAGGCCGTAATCCTGCTTGAATTTCTGCCAGGCTTCGGTGTTGTATTTTTCCACTCCGTCGATCAGGCGGCGCATCCCGCAGTCCACGGCGGCCACTGTGGTGTGGTGTTCCTCGGCCACAGTCTGCAGGATCTCCTTGCGCACGGCCAGCTTCCGCTCCGTGCCGCATACGACCTGCAGCGCAGTGGTCAGATATTCACAGTTTACATCCGGCTGCTGGATGCCCCACTCCGCATAAAGCTGCTTGCAGAACGGCAGCACCCAGAAGATGCCGATGTCCGTGGAGCTGCGCAGATCCAGCAGCAGATCCAGCAGGCTGCTGCGCTCCGGCAGGTACTGCCTGCCGTCCGGCCGCAGGAACGATGCCGTGGCATCGCTGTACCAGTCATCCCCCTGCAACAGCAGCAGCGGGCGGTTATGCAGGCTGTTGAGCCGCTTGAGGAACTCGTACCCGTCCATATCCTCCAGCTGGCTCGAAAGCACCACGATATCCACACTGCGCTGCTGGCGCAGCTCCCGCAGCAGCTCCTCGCCGCTGTGGAAACAGACACAGCAGATCGCAGGATTCTGCTCCTCCAGATAATTTTTCCGGACGCGGATCTCCCGCTCGTCGTAGCTCAAAAGCGCGACATGCAGCTTTGAAACGAGTCGTTCCGTCAATCCAACCTTCCCCTTTGCCTTAAAATTGCCGCACTTTTCTTCCGTGCGTACTGTATGATACTATTTTATAAGGCCCTGTGGAAAGATTCAATCCCCGAAAAAACGTCACTATGCGTCGAACCGTGCAGGAATGGCGGCTTTTTGCGTCTTGATTTCTGGTAATTTACGTCATAAAGTGTCGATTTTTGTTTCTTTCACCTTTTTCAGCATAACACCATCTTTCCCGAAAAGCAATGGTTTGTTCACATTCATCTGATACTATATCTACGTTATTTTGTTTTTTGTCCGGCATTTCCCACACGCCGCCGGGCACGCATAAGAAAGGCCTGCCTATGCTACAACTGAAAAAGATCCGCAAGGAATACAAAACCGGTGACCTTGTACAGACCGCACTGAATGATGTCAGCCTGAACCTGCGCGACAGCGAATTTGTCGCCATCCTGGGCCCCTCCGGCTCCGGTAAGACCACCCTGCTGAACATCATCGGCGGCCTGGATCGGTACGACAGCGGTGACCTTGTCATCAACGGGATCTCCACCAAAAAGTACACCGACCGCGATTGGGACTCCTACCGCAACCACACCATCGGCTTTGTGTTCCAGAGCTACAACCTGATCCCCCATCAGACCGTTCTGGCCAACGTGGAGCTGGCCCTGACCATTTCCGGCATCTCGGGCGCAGAGCGCAAGCGCCGCGCCACCGAGGCACTGCAGAAGGTGGGGCTGGGCAATCAGCTGCACAAGCACCCCAGCGAAATGTCCGGCGGCCAGATGCAGCGCGTTGCCATTGCCCGTGCGCTGGTCAACAACCCGGATATCCTGCTGGCGGACGAACCCACCGGCGCGCTGGACAGCGAGACCAGCATCCAGGTCATGGAGCTGCTCAAGGAGGTGGCAAAGGACCGGCTGGTGGTCATGGTCACCCACAACCCGGAGCTGGCCCAACAGTACGCTACCCGCATCGTGAACCTGAAGGATGGTGTCATCCGCTCCGACACCGCCCCCTACAAACCTGACACCGCTCAGCTTGCCCCTGCCGTTCACAAGAACATGGGCCATTCCTCCATGTCGTGGTGGACCTCGCTGACCCTGAGCTTCAACAACCTCTGGACCAAAAAGACCCGCACCCTGCTCACGGCCTTTGCAGGCTCTATCGGCATCATCGGCATTGCGCTGATCATTTCCCTGTCCACCGGTGTCAACCAGTATATCGCTGATATGGAGCGGGACACCCTTTCCGAGTACCCGGTGCAGATCCTGCGCAGCGGCATGGATCTGACCAGCCTGCTGTCCGCCGACCTGCCCGGCCAGACCGCCGCCCCCGACCTCGGCGAAGGGATGGTGCCGGTGCGCCAGCTCGTGACCCAGATGGTTTCCGGCATCACCTCCAACGACCTGAAGAGCCTGAAAACCTACCTTGAGAGCGATGCCTGCAGCATCGGGGAGAGCGTTTCCTCGGTGGAGTATTCCTATAATGTCCAGCCTCAGATCTACCGCCAGGACCCGGACGGCAGCATCCGGCAGGTGAACCCGGATTCCTCCCTTTCCGCTCTGGGCATCAGTTCCACCAGCTCGACCAACAGCATGATGGCCAGCATGATGAACACCAGCGTGTTCTACCAGCTGCCCGCCAGCGATGCCCTGTATCATTCCCAGTACGAGGTCAAGGCAGGCCGCTGGCCCGAAAACTACAACGAGTGCGTTGCCGTGCTGGGTGCGGATGGTTCCATCACCGATTATGCCCTTTACGCGCTGGGCCTGCGGGACAACGCCGAGCTGGACAAGATGATCCAGCAGTTCGCCCAGAACCAGAATGTGGATGTGCCCGAAGATTTCAAGACCTACCGGTACAGCGATTTTCTGGGCCGCACCTTCAAGCTGGTCAACGCGGCCGACCGCTACCAGTACGACGATGCCCACAGCACCTGGGTGGACAAATCGGACGACAAGGCCTTCCTGCAGGAGCTTGTGGCCAACAGCGAGACCATGACCATCGTGGGCGTGGTGCAGCCCAGGGAGAACGCCTCCGCCGCCATGCTTTCTTCCGGCATCGCCTATCCCGCCTCCCTGACCCGGCACGTCATGGACACCGCCGCCCAGAGCAGGCTGGTACAGGATCAGATTGCCGACCCGCAGACCAATGTGCTGAACGGTGAGCCCTTCGGCACCGGGCAGACCGCTGCCGTGGACATGGCTTCCCTCTTCTCCATTGACACCGACCAGCTCGAGAGTGCCTTCCAGTTCGACCCCAGCAAGCTGGATCTTGACCTGAGCGGCGCGTTCGACCTGAGTGATGGTTCCGTAGATTTTTCCTCCCTCATTGACCCGGACAGCTTCCAATTTGATCTGACCGAAACGCCCGGCATCGACATGAGCGCCCTGACGGACGTGTTCGCCAACATGGACATTTCCATCCCCGCCGACAAAATGCAGCAGCTGGCCCAGAAGGTGATGACCGGCTACAAGGATTACATCATCGGCAACGGCATTCTGGGGCTGGACAAGATCGGTTTTGACCAGTATCTTGCCAGTGACCAGTTCCAGCAGCTGATGAAGGATTCCATGGGCACCCTCATCGATACCGCTGCCCTGCAGGAGCAGTTTACTGCCGCCATGCAGCAGGTCATGGGCAGCGTGATGGCAAACTTCTCGGAACAGATCGCCGCCGAATTGCAGGCCCAGCTGGGCGCTGCCATGGAGCAGGCCATGGGCCAGATCAGCACGAACCTGCAGAGCCAGATGACCGAGCGCTTCTCCTCTCTGGGCAGCCAGATGGAAAGCGCGCTGAAGATCGACGCAGATGCGTTCCGGAATGCATCCGGTTCAACATGACCGAGGACGATCTGGCGGAGCTGATGAAGTCGAAAATGATGTCCACCAGCGCCACCTATGAAAGCAACCTGCAGGCCTTTGGTTATGCCAGCGAGGACGACCCCAGCCAGATCAACATCTATCCTCTGGACTTCGAGCAAAAGGCTAAGGTCCTCAATGTGCTGGACAGCTACAATGCCGCCATGCGTGAGCAGGGCGCGGAAGACAAGGTGATCCAGTACACTGATGTAGTGGGCACCCTGATGACCTCCGTGACCAGGATCATCAACATGATCTCCAACATGCTGGTGGCCTTTGTCTCCATCTCGCTGGTGGTCTCCTCCATTATGATCGGCATCATCACCTATATCAGCGTGCTGGAGCGCCGCAAGGAGATCGGTATCCTGCGTGCCATCGGCGCTTCCAAGCGGAACATCTCCGAGGTGTTCAACGCCGAGACCTTCATCATCGGCCTGTGCTCGGGCCTCATGGGCATCGGCCTCAGCAGGCTGCTGCTCATTCCGGGCAACATGCTCATCCAGAAAATCGCCGCCGGCACCAGCGTAGTGGCCGTTCTGCCCTGGAAGGCCGCTGTGGTGCTGGTTGCGCTGGCAACTGTGCTGACCATTCTGGCGGCTTCATCCCCGCCAAAACCGCTTCCCGCTCTGACCCTGTCAAGGCTCTGAGAGCAGAATAAGATCACTTTTTCAAAGAGGCTGTTGCACAAGCCCCAGCAAAAAAGACCAGAGTTGTTTCGCCAAAAGGCGTTACAACTCTGGTCTTTTGCTTTCTTTCATGTGAACAGTGCGGCGGCTTCTTTACCACTCTTCTTCGTCAGCGCCCACCCTTGTGCGGCGGAACATGCTCTCCACAATGGCGCAGTATTTATCCGCCAGACAGACGATGACCGCCTCGCGGCAGGTCGGGATATGGCGGAAGGTCAGGGGCCACATGTGGCTTGCAATGACGTTCTGCTCCTTTTTGGTAATGCCGAACACCCGCTGTGCGTTCACACAGGCAGACCCCGGGTGGGAAAAGCCGTGCATCTCAAACAGATGCCGCAGGCCGTGGAAAGAGCCTGCTTGTGCCAGTCATAGAGATAGAAATCGTGGAGGAAGGCCCCCACGGCCAGCGTGGTCTCATCGGCTCCCAGATGGAAGCGGTGGTTGATCCAGCAGCTGACCACGACCACATTCTTGCAGTGCTGGTAGGTGGTCACATCACCGTGCTGGATAAACTCACGCATTTCCTGCACCTTGGGGTGATGGTCGTACTTTTCCAGAATAGCGGACAGCGCTCCCGTTCCGTTTGTGAAAGCTGCATGGAAAATTCCCTTTCTTTTTGTCAGAAACGCCAGGCTCAGCTCCGCAGCTGAACCGGGTTGGAGCTGCCGAAGTTCTCAGCGGCCGAAGGATTTTCGCGGGTCAGGCTCAGGTCCACCAGATACTGCTTGCCGTCGCCCAGTGCCTCCAGCTCGGCCAGCTTGGCCTCGGCAGAAGCCTTGTCCGGGTACCACTGGATGAGGAAGAAGTTTTCCTCCTCCACACCGTAATACAGCCACTGGCCGTCTGCCCGCAGCAGGTCGTCCAGATGATCCACCTCATCGCCATCGGTCAGGCCCAGGCCCTCCTCGGCGTAGACATTTTCAGGTTCCACCTGCAGCACTTCGATGACCTGAATGGCGCTCTGTAAGTATTCATCCTGCGCGGTGCTCTTATCGGAGCGCTCCCAGCCGGTGAGAAATGCCTGCATGAGCAGATCGCGCACCTTGATGCGCGGCAATGTGGGATCCATGACCATTTTTGTTTCCTTCTTTCGTGGTTTTATCCCCGTTGGACAGTATACGGCATACGCCTGTGCAAGTCAACGGTTTAATTGTGAATTTTTTGTAGGTACGGTCAAAATTTGCATACGCTTTTCCCGTTTCGGTCGGTTATCTCAGGCGCTGAAGCAAAATGTACGATTCAACCACTCCACCGCCAGCTGCACCCAGTGGTGGCGGTGGGCGCTGTCGGCATCCACTTCCGGGGTGGAGATGCTGGTGCCGTGGCAGCCTTTTTCAAACAGGTGTGCCTCACACGGAACGCCCGCCTTGTGCAGTGCACCGAGCAGCAGCAGGGTGTTCTCCACCGGGACGGTCTCGTCCTCCATGGTATGCCAGACGAACACCGGCGGGGTGGTCGGGCTTACCTTATCCTCCAGCGAAAAACGCCGGTGGGCGGCAGTATCCTGCGTGCCGGTCAGCTGCACAAAGCTGCCGCGGTGGGCGTACTCTTCGGCGGTGACCACCGGGTAAGCCAGCAGCAGGGCGTTGGGGCGCGGCTGGTCTGCCATGCCGGGGATGTCCCACACCGCACCGGACAGCGCCAGATGCCCGCCTGCCGAAAAGCCGCACAGGGCGATCTTATCCGGCAGAATATTCCACTGCTCCGCGTGCTGCCGCACAAGACCGATCGCCTGTGCCAGCTGCCGCATGGGCAGCGCATCCCGGGCGCTCTCCCCTACTGCGTAGTGCAGCACCGCCGTGTGATACCCGGCAGCCGCAAATTGCAGCGCCACGGGGTCGCCTCCCGGGGGCTGACGTGGTTATAGCCGCCGCCGGGCACTACCAGCACCAGCGGGCGCTGCCGGAAATGCGGCATAGCCTCCACACTCTCCCGCAGGTAGAGCGTCAGCGTACCGCCGCCGGTCAGTTCCAGTTGCTCAAACCGCATTTACGCATCCTCCCTGTAAACGCCGTGCCGCCCCTCCGGGTGCGCCGCGATGAACTCTGCGCACAGGTCGGCGCAGATGCGGCACAGCTCCGGGCAGGGACGCTTTTTATAATAGTCTGGGGTGCAAACGCCGCCACCACGCTTTGACTGCAATCGTAGCCCTTTAGAAACCATGCGTAGGCGGCATCGTCCTGTTTTAACATTTTCTCACATCCTTTTCCGGCATACTCGCTTCATTATAGCACAGTCTGCGCAAAAGTGGGAAAACTTTTCAGGAAAAATTGCGTCCTCTATATAGTAAACGTTCCCAGAGCGCGATTTCGTGCATTGGGAGTAAATTTTAACTTTTTATGAAAAGCCTTGATTTTCCCTGCAAGTCGTTGTATATTAGCACTCAGAAGTTATGAGTGCTAAGCGTTCCGGCGGTTTGCCGGATACAGCGCACCAAATATGCGATAAAAGAGGTTTTGTATTATGGCGAAGAAAGAATTTCAGGCTGAAAGCAAAAAGCTGATGGACATGATGATCAACTCCATCTACACCAACAAGGAGATCTTCCTGCGTGAGCTGATCTCCAACGCTTCGGATGCCATCGACAAACTTTATTATAAAAGCCTGACCGATCCTTCCGTGGGCATGAACAAGGGCGATTTCCGCATCCTGCTCACCCGCGATAAGGACAATCGCCTGCTGACTGTCTCCGATAACGGCATCGGCATGACCAAAGAAGAGCTGGAGCAGAACCTGGCACCATCGCCCACTCCGGTTCTCTGGACTTCAAGAAGGACAACAAGGACGAGAACATCGACATCATCGGTCAGTTCGGCGTGGGCTTCTACTCCGCCTTCATGGTCGCCGACAAGGTCACCGTCATCTCCAAGGCATACGGTGCGGACGAAGCCTGGCAGTGGGAGTCCAGCGGTGCTGACGGCTACGAGCTGACCCCCGCCGAGAAAGAAACCGCCGGTACCGACATCATCCTGCACATCAAGGACAGCACCGATACCGACAATTACGAGAACTTCCTCGATGAATACGGCATTGTGGCCATCGTCAAAAAGTACAGCGACTATGTGCGCTATCCCATCCAGATGGAGCGGGAAAAGAGCCGTCAGAAGCCCGAACCCGATCCCAAGCCCGAGGACTATAAGCCGGAGTGGGAGACCTACACCGAGCTTGAGACCCTGAACAGCATGGTACCCATCTGGAAGAAGCAGAAGAGCGAGGTCACCGACGAGGAATACGCCAGCTTCTACAAGGATAAGTTCAACGATTATTCTGACCCTGCCCGCGTCATCGTGAGCCGCACCGAGGGCACCGCCAACTACAACGCCCTGCTGTTCGTGCCCAGCCATCGCCCCTATGATTTCTATACCAAGGAGTATGAGAAGGGTTTGGCTCTGTACGCATCCGGCGTGCTCATTATGGAAAAGTGCGCAGACCTGCTGCCCGATTACTTCAGCTTCGTCAAGGGCATTGTGGACAGCCAGGATCTGAGCCTGAACATCAGCCGTGAAATGCTGCAGAAGGACAACCAGCTCAAGCTGATCCACAACGCACTGGAAAAGAAGATCAAGAACGAGCTGCACTCCATGCTGGTCAACGACCGCGAAAAGTACGAGGCATTCTGGAAGGAATTCGGCCGCCAGATCAAGTTCGGCGCTTACTCTGATTACGGGATGCACGCTGAGCTGCTGCGTGACCTGCTGCTGTTCTGGTCTGCCAAGGAGCAGAAGATGGTCACCCTGCAGGAGTATGTGGACAAGATGCCTGCCGAGCAGAAGTTCATCTACTTTGCCGCCGGTGACTCCACCGACCGTCTGGCAAAGCTCCCCGCCGCCGAGCTGGTTCTGGACAAGGGCTATGATGTCCTGCTGCTGACCGAGGATGTGGATGAGTTCTGCCTGCAGATCATGCGCAGCTACCCCCGCAAGGATGCCGAGGCAAAGACGGCACCGTGGAGTTCAAGAACGTCAACAGCGGCGATCTGGCCTTGAGACCGAGGACGAGAAAAAGGCCGCCGAAGATGCCACCGCCGAGAACAAGCCCCTGTTCGATGCCATGAAGGACGCTCTGGACGGCAAGGTCAAGGAGGTCAAGGTCTCCACCCGCCTGAAGGATCACCCTGTCTGCCTGAGCGCCGATGGCCCCCTGTCCATCGAGATGGAGAAGGTGCTCTCCAAGCAGCCCGGCAGCGAGGGCGTGAAGAGCGACAAGGTGCTGGAGCTGAATATCAACCACCCCGTGTTCGCCGTGCTGAAGGCCGCACAGGAGGCCGGTGATACCGACAAGGTCAAGAAATACAGCAGCCTGCTCTATGCACAGGCACAGCTGATCGAGGGCCTGCCCGTGGATGATCCCGCCGCTTACGCCGAGGCCGTTTGCAGCCTGATGAAGTAATTCCCTTTCCCACAAATAAATTACCCCCTTAACAAAAGGGCCGTGCTCCGCTATAATAAAGTGGAACACGGCTTTTTTATTTTAGGAGGATTCGCCCCATGGAGCCCAGACGCAGCAAACATTTTCTTGCCCACATCCCAACCATCGCGTTACTGGTGTTGTTCGCCATGTCGCCCTGGCTGGGCATCCTGTTCTTCATCCTGCGTGCCATTGACCGGGATGCCGAAAAAAGGAGCAGGAGAACGCGGAATATTCCAGCGATTTCCGCCCCCAGGACACCGGTGCCGGTCAGCCGGCCCGGGACACTGAGCCAGTCTACGGCCATGATGTGCCCACCGCCGAGCAGCAGAACGCCAAAAAGCGGCACAAGACCCTGACCAGCCTCTGCACGGTGTTCGGCGGCATCTTTCTGGGGGTGGGCCTTGCAGGCCTTGCCGATATCATTGACATGTGGGGCTACTGGTTCGACTGGGGCGAGTTTCTGACCGCGCTGGCCCAGACCATTGGCGGCGGCGCTGCGCTGGCCATGGTCCTGCGGATGAAGCAGGCCCGCCATCTGGAGCGCCAGCTGGACAAGATCGTTGGGACCCGGGATAATATCCCGCTGGACGAACTCTTTGCAGCCGCAGGCATTACTGCCGACAGGGGCCGCGCCGCCGTGGAGCGCGCCATCGACCACGGCTATTTCGGGGCCGATGCCTATATCGACAACC
>ENA-OQJH01000273-OQJH01000273.1-human-gut-metagenome-genome-assembly--contig:-NODE-273-length-29962-cov-3.060600_pt1 | contig 29962 bp, 34 predicted proteins | sample MGYA00242597_ERZ504763 | MGnify/ENA primary metagenome ERZ504763 (study PRJEB26092, sample SAMD00036359) | human gut metagenome | host: Homo sapiens | study: EMG produced TPA metagenomics assembly of...
CAATAATTGTGAACCAAGGTGTTCCCGATACTGATTTGACCCGTATTATTTCCTTTAATTTTTTCCGCTTGCTTACTTTGGAAACGACTTCGGGAAAGGATTTCACTTTACAAGAGGCAGCCTTGGTGTTGGTGGAATCTTATCATATTCCTCAAGAGCAGGCCGAAAGAGATGTGGTGATTTGGGCAGATGCACTAAAAAATGTTCAGCCTTACTTGATTGATATAACAATGGATATAATACTCGATAAACCGGAGCAAATGCTATTTGCCTTGCTCGATCCGCGTTGAACAGCACAAAGCCGGTTAGTGAAATCCTTTTTACCGATATATCTCCTGCCCTTTGGCAGCGTGTTACAAACTAGCTTGCACTCAGGGAGTGATGGCCTTGGCATGGGACGGAATACAGACCCTGCCGGCCTGTTTGCAACCCCCGAAGGCTTTGAAATTAAACTGGGCGATGGCGGTAGAGAACTATGAAAAACGCTACCGGCGGTACTGCCATACCATAGCCGAACTTTCAGCTTTTTATAAAATACATGGCATTACCACGGTCCAGTTGAAAGGAGTGGGCCTCTCCACCTATTATCCCATTCCTTCGCACAGGGAAGGGGGAGATATAGACATCTTCACTTATTCGGCAGACCATTCCCGGAAAAGTGATGCCGAGGCAACCGCTGGCAGACCGGTTAATGGAAGAAAAAGGAATAGAGGTAGACCTTGAACACTCCGAAAAGCATAGTATGTTTTACTATAAAGGTATTCCGATAGAAAATCATAAAACCTTCATTAATTCGGAAACATACCATATAGCGGTGAAGATGGATAAGCTCCTTCAAGAACTGCTACAACCCGTATCGGCGGAATTGGACGGAAAATACCCCATTTTCATTCCATCTTCCACTTTTAATACTGTATTTCTCGCTTTTCATGCCGCCCAGCATTACGCACGCGGCTGGCGCTTCATCATCTTTGCGACTGGGCTTGCCTGCTGAATAGATACGGCCTGCATATTCCTGAGGAAGTGACGGATATTCGTTTTAGAAATATGATGCTGGCAATGACTCACCTTTGTAATGATTATTTAGGAACTTCCGTTCCTGTATATGGAGGAGAAGGGTTGGCGGAGGAAATCTTGCGGGAAATCATCCGGCCACCCTATACTAAGTTTGTTCCGGCGAAGAATAAATGGAGCATTCTGGTTTATAAAACCAAACGTATGCTGCATACTCATCGTGCGTGTAACAGCGTGTTGCGCATTTCACTGTGCAAATGGGTTGGAAATTCTATTCTGTTGCATCTGCGCTCTCCCCATACCATCTTCCAGACGGAACGAAAATAAGCGGTTTATGTTGAAAAGAATCTGCCGTTTGTTGTTGCCTGATGAAAGGAAATGGGGATAAGGGTGGTTTGTGCCGTATTTCTTTGCGCATTACTTGACTTTGCCGGGCTCGCTGCCCTGTTGCCTGTCTTGTTTTTTCTGTTGGATGACGGGAGGGATAAGGATGCCGCCCTGTTATTTTGTCTGGTGGCAATAGTCTTTATTTTGGTGAAAAACGCTTTGGTAGCGGGGCTTTCACGTTTTCAAAACCATTTTCTGATGTCTCTTTACCGTCGGCTCAGCTTTTCTCTCTTTACTTCTTACTATCAACGGGGATTATTGTTTATACGCAGCAGGGGGAGTATCAGGCTGGGCTATGAGGTAAACTATATTTGTTATACTTTTTCTTTAAATCTTCTTTCCCCCTTGCTTCGCATGACAGGAGAACTGCTGCTTATTTTATGGGTGACGGCAGCTTTGTTGGTTTACGCTCCGTTGACGGTACTGATGCTGTATATTGCCTTTCTGCCTTTTATGTTGATTTACGGATGGGGGATCAGGAAACCGATGCGCCGTTATGGTGAGCAGGAGCAGCAGGCTCGTCGTGAGCAGTCCCGGCTGGTCACGGAAACGATGAAAGGGTATGCCGAATTGGAACTGAATGCGGCGTTTCCTTTTTTTTCAGCAGCATTCGCCGAGAGGATAAGGAAAATCAGTGAGAGCCGTTTGAAACTGGAAATGATACAGCACCTTCCTCTTTGCCTTTCCGAAATGGCGGTCATATCGGGGCTGACCTTGCTCACCGTTTTCGGAACAGGGGATATCAAAGCGTTGGTAGGTGTCTTTGCTGTGGCGGCTTTCCGGCTGTTACCCGCTTTGCGCGGCATCTTAGGTGGTTGGACACAAGTACAGAATGCGGTCTATTCTCTGCGGATTATAGAGGAAGGGTTGGGGGATAAGGGGATAGAAGCAGTTTCTCCATCATGGGGGCAGGAAGCGTTTTCTTTTCAAAAAGAGATACGGGTAGAACACCTCACCTATGCTTATCCTGAAAGTAAAGAGGTTCTAAAGGATTTTTGTTGTACTATTCGTAAAGGGGAATATGTAGGTATCTGTGGTGAGAGTGGCGTAGGTAAGTCTACCTTGTTTAATCTGCTTTTGGGATTTATCACTCCGGATAAAGGCACTATTCGGATAGATGGCAGGCCGCTTGCCGATGTGCGAGGCAGGAATGGCATCGCAAGGTGGGATATGTGCAACAGGAAGTGTTTGTGCTGGATGGGACCTTGGCGGAAAATATTGCTTTGGGATGCCGGGTTATAGATAAGGAACGGGTAGCGGAGATAGTGAGGCAGGTGAGATTGGATGCTTGGGTGGATGAATTGCCGCAAGGAATGGATACTCCTTTGGGTGAAGGGGGAGGAAGGCTTTCGGGAGGTCAGAAACAACGGGTAGGCATCGCCCGTGCTTTGTATAAGAAAGCGGAGGTGCTTCTACTGGATGAGGCTACTTCTGCATTGGATAATGAGACTGAACGGGCTGTCAATGAAATGCTTCTCAGTCTGATGAAGGAGTGTAGTGGGCTGACTATTCTTACGATAGCCCATCGGGAAAGCTCATTGGCATATTGTCATCGTGTAATCAGATTAAATGGAAAAGACAATGGATCAAATTTATAAAATAGGTGGCCACTGCTTCGCATTGCCGGACGAAAGGTTGATGGAGGTGGTGGATGGTATCAGCGGTTTCAAGCCTTTTATTTGGCAACCGGATCTGGTTTTGGTAAAAGATGTATACGAGGGTGCTTGGTTGCCGGATTTTACTGTTTGGGAGGGAAACGGTTGGGATTTTCCGGCTTTTCAGAGAAAGTCCTATGGGTTCGGATATGAAGATGTACCGGTACTTTCGGTGTGAGTGGGGATAGTTTTTTGTTGGAACTGGCTCCGCAGGGAGAACCGTCGCTTTATCTCCGGACGATGGGTGAAACTGGGAAAGGTATCTGTTTATATGGTCATTATTCTCCCCGTCTTTTAAGATTTGCCTTATGGATGGGGTATGGCCTGATGACGGTACGGAAAGATACGGTTGCCTTGCATGGCAGTTGTATTGTTTATAAGGGGAAAGCGGTTCTTTTTTTTAGGTGAAAGCGGAACCGGCAAAAGTACCATACTCGTTTGTGGAGGGAAAATATAGCAGGAAGTAAGTTGCTGAATGATGACAGTCCCATTGTGCGTTATGAAGAGGGGGGCGTGTGGGTATATGGCAGCCCGTGGAGTGGGAAGACTCCTTGTTATAAGGCGGAATGTTATCCGTTGGCCGGATGTGTACGTTTGTCACAAGCACCGTATAATAAGATACGGAGATTGAACACTTTGCAGGCTTATGCAGCTTTGCATCCGTCTGCTCCTCCTGCATTTGCATACGAGGAGGAATTATACAGTGGGGTTTGTAGTCTGTTGGAAAAGATGGTTTCATCCATTCCTGTTTATCATCTGGAGTGTTTGCCCGATGCGGAGGCGGTGAAATTAGTATGTCGTACTTTATATGGAGATGGGTATGAAGCGGATAGCGAATGAATGTTTCTTTGCGTGGGTGGAGTCGGAAATCAAAAGTGGCAGGAGTGTGAAGTTCCGGGTGAAAGGCAATTCCATGATGCCTTTACTGAGAAATGGGAAGGATGAAGTGGTGGTGGGGCCGTATGATAAGGAGGAGTTGAAACTTTTTGATGTCATTCTGTTCCGGCAGACAGACCGGTATGTATTGCATCGGATTATTCAAAAAAGAGGCAGTCGTTATTTGATGCAGGGAGATGGCGTTTGTCGTTTTTATGAGGAATGTGAGGACACGGATATCATCGGGGTGGTGAGAAGGGTATGCAGACCTTCCGGAAAGAAGATTGAAACAGATTCCGCCTGTTGGCGGTTGGAAAGCCGTTTGTGGTTGGGACTTGGTGGATGCAGAGGAATGGTGTTGCGTGTCCTGAATAGATTGGGTTGTTGGCTCCTTTTTTGACGAAAGCCGTCAGCTTGGAAGGAAATATTATTCATAAAGCAGGTATTTCTCTCTCATCTTTTTGTAGGCTTCCAGTTCATTCTGCCATCCTGCACGGATTTCTTCTTCACTGGCTCCTTTCGTGATTTGTTCCCTTACGGTACGGTTCCCTATCAACAGGTCGAACCATTGTGGGCGGGTAAAGAACTTGTCCGCTTTTCCAAGGTCTTGATAAGCTTGATAATAGGTGATGATGTATTTTAAAGAGAATCCTTCGGGGCGGTGATATGGCGGAGATTATTGCCATAGCAGTATTGGTTTTTATACATCGGATTCTTATCAAAGCCTTCCAAGGCTTCCGGTCTGAAAGAAAAGGAGGAGATGCGGATATCCGGTGAACCGATTACTTGAAAAGGATAAAGAGTACCTCTGCCCACACTGATGGCTGTACCTTCAAACGGGCAGAGTGAAGGATATAAGGCAATTGCTTGGTCGTTGGGCAGGTTGGGAGAGGGCTTTACCGGAAGCGAATAGGGTTGTCCGTGTTTCCAACCTTCTACGGGGATAACGGTCAACGCGCATTTTTTGCCATTGGATAACCAGCCTTCACCATTGATCATTTGAGCCAACTCGCCTACAGTGCAACCGTGTAAAATAGGTATGGGATGCATGCCCACGAAACTTTCTGATTTTTCTGTCGCACAGGACCGTCCACATAATCGCAAGGATTGGGACGGTCTGTGATGACCAGTTGTTTCCGGTTCTCGGCACAAGCTTCCATTATATACTGCATGGTGCTGATATAGGTATAGAAACGGGCGCCTACATCCTGAATGTCAAACACAATCAGGTCTATATCCTGTAGCTGTGCCGCAGCCGGCTTTTTATTTTTACCGTAAAGGGACAGGATGGGTACTCCTGTACGGGTATCTTTTCCGTTCTTGATGGTTTCTCCGGCATCGGCGTCACCCCGGAAGCCGTGTTCGGGAGCGAATACCTTTTTTATTTGTATATGCGCTGCCAGCAGGGTGTCCAACAGATGAGTTTCTCCTACCCTGGAGGTTTGGTTTACAACCAATGCTACACGCTTCCCTTTTAATATAGGTAAGAGGTGGTCCATCTGTTCGGCTCCGGTAATAACTTTTGCGCGGTCACGGCGTTGAAAGTAAACAAGAGGCAGCATAGGAAAATGTATTTTGTTTTCATGATATGTGGTGATTATTTTGTAATATTGCACAAAAATAAGAATTTAATTGAGAATGGACGCACTTGCTATCATTAATAAATATTATCCTGAAGATAATGAACTGAAACATATCCTGCTGACGCATAGCCGTTCGGTGGCCGATAAAGCGTTATGGATTGCCGGCAAGCATCCGGAATTGAATCTGGACAAGCAATTTTTGGAAGAAGCGGCAATGCTGCACGATATCGGTATTTTTATGACAGATGCTGATGGTATTTGTTGTTTCGGATCTTATTCTTATATTTGTCATGGATATTTGGGGGCTGATCTGATGCGGAAAGAAGGATTCCCGCGCCATGCGTTGGTCTGTGAGAGACATACGGGGGCAGGTATATCTTTGCAAAGTATTATTGACCAGCAATTGCCCGTTCCTCATCGGGATATGGTTCCGGTATCACTGGAGGAACAGGTTATCTGCTTTGCCGACAAGTTTTTTTTCAAAGACACATCTGGACAAGGAAAAAAGCGTGGAGAAGGCGTTAAAGAGTATTTCACGTTATGGGGAAGATGGGATAATCCGTTTTAACCATTGGTGCGAATGTTTCTTGTAAGCCTTAAAAATAAATTAAATATCCGCTAAATAGTTCATTATTGGCGGATAATGCTTAATTTTGCCCCTCAAAAGCGTAAATGATTTGTGAATGACGCCACTAAAACGACATAGATTTATAACATTCCTACTACTATTTGCATGCCTGTTGCTTTCTTTAAGTACGGGTGCTCAACGCAGAAAGCGGAATTCTGCATCCGGCAATGATTCCCTGAAAGTAGATAGTACTTTGGTAGATACGTTGTCTATTGATACGGTTGCACCTAAAAAGAAGCAGCCGTTGGATGCGCCTGTTATTTATGAAGCAAATGACTCTATCGTATTCACTGAGGGCGGATATGCCCATCTGTATGGTGACGGTAAGGTGAACTATGAGAAAATTGAATTGACCTCTGCTGTGATTACAATGAACATGGATAGCAGTACGGTGTATGCCCGTGGTGTTCCCGATTCGGTTGGCGTGGAAAAAGGTACTCCTATCTTTAAAGATGGCGAGACTCCGTACGAGTCAAAAATCATGCGTTATAACTTCAAGTCGAAGAAAGGTTTCATCAATAATATTGTAACTCAGCAAGGTGAAGGGTATGTAACCAGTGAAGAATCAAAGAAAGGTTCCAATGATGAGCTTTATCTGCGTCACGGACGATACACTACGTGTGATAATCACGAACATCCTCACTTTTATCTGAAGCTTTCTATGGCGAAAGTACGTCCCAAGAAGAATGTAGTATTTGGTCCTGCCCAGTTGGTGGTAGAGGATGTGCCGTTGCCTCTTGCTATTCCTTTTGGTTTTTTCCCGTTCAATAGCAGTTATTCGTCAGGATTCATTATGCCTACATACGGTGATGAAATGAATCGTGGTTTCTATTTACGTGATGGTGGATATTATTTTGCTATCAGTGATCGTATGGATTTGAAAGTGCTGGGTGAGATTTTTACAAAGCTCATGGGGACTTTCCACGCAGTCCAATTATAATAAAAGGTACAGATATAGTGGTAATTTCAATGCCAGTTATTTGGTAACGAAGACAGGTGAGAAGAATATGCCGGACTATATGGTTACAAAAGACTTCAGAATTGCATGGAGCCACAGACAGGATGCCAAGGCCAGTCCCAACAGTTCTTTTTCGGCTAATGTGAACTTTGCAACCAGTAGTTATGACCAGCGTAACCTGAGTAGTTGTATAATCCGCAGCAATATTCAAATAATACCAAGACGTCTAGTGTGAGTTATTCGCGTAACTTTCCCGAGATAGGATTGAATTTGTCCAGTACATTCAATATTTCTCAGAATACACGGGACTCTTCTATCAGCGTGACGTTGCCGGACTTGAATATTTCATTGAACCGTATTTATCCGTTCAAGCGTAAGAAGCGGTAGGTGATGAACGTTGGTACGAAAAAATCTCACTTCAGTATACCGGTCAGGTGACGAACTCTATTAATACCAAGGATAATCTGATTCTGAAGCAAGGATTGAATAAATGGACCAATGGTATGCAGCACAAAATTCCTATCAGTGCTACATTTACCTTATTCAAATATATCAATATCGTGCCTTCTTTTAACTATACCGAGCGTTGGTATATGCGCAAGGTAGAGCAGAGTTATGATCCGTCGGCACCTAATAATGTGCGGAGAGATACAATCAACGGTTTCAACCGTGTGTATAACTATGATTTGAGTTTGCAGGTGAATACCAAGATGTATGGTTTCTACAAACCGTGGAAGAAATTGTTTGGTGACAAGATTGAAATGATCCGTCACGTCTTTACTCCTTCGGTTAGCATGAGTTATGCGCCGGATTTCAGTACGTCTAGGTATGGATATGTGGGAACGTATACTTATACTGATACGGATGGAGAGGTACGTACTCAGACTTATAATCCATATGAAGGTTTGCCTTACTCCTTCTCACCCAGTGGTAAATCCGAGAATTTTACTTTCTCTATAGACAATAATGTGGAAATGAAAGTGAAATCCGATGCGGATACTACCGGAGTGAAGAAAATCAGCTTGATTGACCAGTTGGGGGCCAGCATTTCTTATAATGCAGCAGCTAAAGAGAAGCCGTGGGGAAACTTGAGTATGAATCTGCGTTTGAAACTGACCAAGAGCTATACTTTTAATATGAACGCCCAGTTTGCTACTTATGCTTATGAGTTTGATAAAGATGGTAAGGTAGTGGAAGGCAATCGTACAGAATGGTCATACGGACGTTTCGGTCGTTTTCAGGGGTATAGCGGTTCTTTCTCGTATACATTGAATAATGATTCGTGGAAAAAATGGTTTGGCCCGAAAGATGAAAAGGACAGTAAAGGGGATAAAGACAAGAAGAATGAAAATCTGGATGAGTACAGTGATGATGACAATGAAAACAAGGAGGAAGAAGATAATTCCGGCTTGAGAAAGACAGAGAAGGCGGCTATAGATCCGGATGGCTATATGGCTTTCAAGATGCATGGTCATTGAGTCTGAGTTATAGTTATAGTATTCGTGAGGACAGAAGTAAGCAGATTAATATTAAGACGATGCGTTATCCTTATTCAATAACCCATTCATTGAATGTTTCCGGTAATGTGAAATTGGGTAGCCGCTGGAATGTGAATTATTCTTCAGGATATGACTTTAATACGAAAGAGATGTCAATGACAACGGTCAATATCAGCCGTGACCTGCACTGTTTCAATATGAGTTGTGGCTTGGTATTTGGTCCCTTTACTTCCTATAACTTCAGTATTCGTGCTAACTCCAGTATGTTGACCGATGCTTTGAAATGGGACCAGCGAAGCAATACGGGTAGTGCAGTGAATTGGTACTAGGAGAAACTGAGAATAAAAATAAGAAATGGTTGCATGTTGTTATCGGCAACCATTTCTCATTTTTTATTCTGGTCTTTAATTTATGTCTACCACTCAATCGGTGTTTGCCCGTGTGCTTGCAAGTATTCGTTGGTGCGGCTGAAGTGCTTGTTGCCAAAGAAACCATTATAGGCTGACAGGGGTGACGGATGTGCGGAAGCCAGTACCAGGTGTTTGTTGCGGTCTATGAAGGCTCCTTTTTTCTGTGCATAAGATCCCCATAAGATGAATACAATATTTTCACGTTGTTCTGCCAGTATACGGATGGCGGCATCTGTAAATTCCTCCCAGCCCCGTCGTTGATGAGAGCCTGCTTGATGGGCACGGACTGTCAGTGTGGCATTGAGTAATAATACTCCTTGATTCGCCCAGCGGGTCAGATTGCCTGAAGTGGGGATGGGAGCACCCAAATCGCTTTGTATTTCTTTGAAAATATTTTGTAGGGAAGGGGGAAAAGGTACTCCGTCATTAACGGAAAAGCAGAGTCCGTGCGCCTGGCCGGGACCATGGTAGGGGTCTTGGCCGATAATGACGACTTTCACTTTGTCAAACGGGCACAGATTGAAGGCATTGAATATAAATCTGCCCGGTGGGTAAATAGTGGTAGTCTGGTATTCGCTTCTTACAAACTCTGTGAGTTTGATAAAGTAATCTTTTTCAAATTCGGGTGCCAGATGTTGTTTCCAGCTTTCTTCTATTTGTACGTTCATAGGCTTTCTTTTTATTAAAAATGTGCGTTAAAGATAGGGGTTATTTGTAAAAATGACAAATAAAAAGAGGATGACTTTTGTATCACCCTCTTCTTCGATTGCTGATAGATTATAATCAAATAAGTTGCATACCCAATTGAGCGCATTCTTTTCTCATATCTTCGGGCCATATACTGGCTTGGATTTCACCTATATGGGCTTTCTGTAAATAAAGCATACAGAGTCGTGATTGTCCTATACCACCGCCGATACATAAAGGCAGAGTTTCATCCAACAAGCGTTTGTGGAAGTACAATTCTTTACGCTTTTCCTGTCCGCTGAGTGTCAGTTGGCGGAGTAACGCTTCTTTGTCTACACGGATACCCATAGAGGAAAGCTCAACAGAACGGTCTAATATTTTATCCCAAACCAACAAGTCACCATTCAGGCCGGGGAGTCCGGTTTCCGGATTAATTGTGGTGTAGTCATCATAGTCAGGTGCACGCAGATCATGTTCTTTACCGTCACTCAGTTTACATCCTATACCTATAATAAATACAGCACCATATTTTTGCGCAATAGCATGTTCGCGTTCTTTCGGAGTTTTGTCGGGATACATTTGGCAAAGCTCTTCTGAGTGGATGAAATGAATGTCATGTGGCAGGAAGGGTTTGATCTGCGGATACATTTCGCATACCATATATTCTGTGCGGCGCATGGCTGCATAAATACGGGTTACTATTTGTTTCAGGAAATCAACTGTGCGTTGTTCTTTGGTAATTACACGCTCCCAGTCCCACTGGTCTACATATAGTGAGTGGAGATTACCTAATTCCTCATCAGCCCGGATGGCGTTCATGTCGGTATAGATGCCATAACCCGGTTCTATATTGTAATCGGCCAAAGTCAGCCTTTTCCATTTTGCCAATGAATGGACAACTTCGGCCTGTGCGTCTCCCAAGTCTTTAATAGGGAAAGATACCGGCCGTTCGGTTCCGCTCAAGTCATCATTGATACCCATTCCCTTCAATACAAATAGCGGGGCGGTGACACGGCGCAGACGTAATTCTGACGACAAGTTCTGTTGAAAGAACTCTTTTATTTGCTTAATGCCTAACTCTGTTTGTTTTAAATCAAGCAAGGCTTTATAGTTAGCTGGTTTAATTAGGTAACTCATTGTAAAATAGATCTAATTGTTTTAATTGCTTGCAAATATAGAAATTATTTGTGATATTGTTATATATTTAGGCAAAATATAATCAATTGATTGTTTTGTTCTTAAATTAATGTGCAAAATATTATTTTGATAGATAAATATCTCAAATTATTAGGAGAAAGACAATATATTTTGTACTTTTGCACGTCCAAGTTTCAGACGCACCCGTAGTTCAATGGATAGAATACCGGATTCCGTTCCGACGATATGAGTTCGATTCTCATCGGGTGTACAATTCAGTAACCTCTTTGCAAAGAATTGCAAGGAGGTTTTTCTTGTTATATCTTCTCCGTATGAACCTTTTTCCTTTTTGAGTTATTCCCTTATGTAACTTTTTAAAATATGCCTTAATATTTAGTTTATTCTAAAAAACAAACACTAATAAAGGATATAGTTCCTTTTATTCCTTGTATATACTAAATATGCGTGCATATATTCGCTGTTGATTTTAAAATTATTTTCTTTTTGAGGTGTTTTAAAACTAACGCTTAATTAAACTTTTTTATTTAAACATTAATTTATCAACCAAATCTGAGATTCATGAAGAAAGCTCTCTTTTTTATCGTATGCCTCTGTTTTGCAATAAACATGATGGCGCAAACAAAAACGATAACGGGGGTAGTGGTAGATGCCACTGGTGAACCTGTTATCGGAGCGAGTGTCCTGGAGGTGGGGACAACAAATGGTACAATAACTGATGTAGACGGTAACTTCACTATCCAAGTACCTGTGGGGGCGAAACTGGATGTAAGTTATATAGGCTACAAAACAACAACAAATTGTTGTGGGAGTGCCAAACATCTACAAGGTTGTTTTAAAAGAAGATGCAGAAATGCTGGATGAGGTCGTGGTGACTGGTTATGGAATGAGTCAGAAACGTTCGTTGATGACGAACTCTATTTCGAAGTTGGACGATAAAGTGTTGCAGAATGCGGCTATGAGTAATGCGGCTCAATCCTTGCAGGGGACTGTCAGTGGGCTGCGTGTGACAAATACTTCGGGTAAACCGGGTAGTTCGCCCAATATCGTATTGCGTGGTGGTGCTTCCATAAACAAGAATCTGGAAGGTCCGTTGGTCGTGGTGGATGGCCTTGTGCGTTCTATGGATGATATCAATCCTTCGGATATTGAATCCATACAGGTGTTGAAAGATGCGGCTTCCACAGCTATTTATGGTGCCCGTGCCAATAATGGTGTGATTCTGGTGACAACCAAGAAAGGGGTGGAAGGCAGAACACAGATTACTTACAAGTTCAAAGGCGGTGTGAACTTTGCGCGTGAAGGATATAAATATCTGGATGCCGGTGACTATTTGTATTATCAACGTTTGGGATGGCAGCGTACCAATGGCGGTACAAGTATGGAGAACCAGAAAGGTTTTGGAGTTAACTCCGGAGTGGATCTGGCTTTCATGACAGAGGCCAACAAGCATTTATTGAATGAAGGATGGCAATTTATGGCGGACCCTACAGATCCTGATAAAACTTTGATTTTTAGAAATCATGCCGGTGAACTGCATGACCTGACTTTCCGTAATGCCGCGTTTACCCAAGATCATTATTTGAATCTGTCGGGAGGTAATGACAAAGGAACATTTTCTTCATCTTTGGGATACTATTCAGAAGATGGTCAGATTATTTCCACCAATTATCAGCGTGTGAACGGGACTATCAACGGTTCATACAAGTTGTTGCCCGTTTTGACAGTGAATGCCGGTGGTAGTTTTTCATGGTCTAAGATGCCCGATTTATGGACTTACGATCTGAAAGCCCTTGGAATGGAGAAACGGGAGAGTATGAGTTGTTCTATCGTACTATGAGTATGTTTCCCACTTGGAACCCGTGGAATGAGGATGGAAGTCCTGCTGCCGGATGGAGTAATCAGGATGGTAATCCTTATTATTGGAAAGATAAGCTGACTCGTTCTACGACGAACCGTAAGACTTCGTTTAATATTGGTTTTGCTTTAGAAATTATTCCGCAGCAATTGTTTCTGAACGGAAACAGCTCTATGTATTATACCGATTATCAGTTTGAATTGTTCGAAAAGAAGTATCAGCAGATAGGTCAGGCTCCTAACACCAATCGTAATGCTTCGCAAACAAATACAAAAGTATTTCAACAACAACATGCATTGACTTTGGAATATAAAAAAGGTTTTAGCGGACATAATATCAATGCTATGCTAGGTGGCGAGTATTTTGATTATCAGTATCAGAACTTGGAGGCGCGTGTCTCCGGTGCTCCTACAGATGATATACCTACTTTGAATGCGGGTACTAATCGTACTTATACTACTTCCATCAAGACCGGTTATCGTATTCTTTCCGGTTTTGCCCGTGTTAATTATGATTATAATTATCGTTATATGGTGTCGGTGGTAGCCCGTTATGACGGTATCTCTAAACTATCTGACAATCGTTGGGGATTCTTTCCGGGTATATCCGCCGGTTGGAATGTGCATGAGGAAGCTTTCTTTAAAGATTCAAAGTTTGCGGAAGTAGTATCCTTGATTAAACCGCGTATCAGCTATGGGTTGAACGGGAATGTAAATGGTATTGGTAACTTTGATGTATATGGTAAATACGGTTCGGTGGGTGCTTATAATGGTAATCTGGGTTATTTGAATACCGGAGTGGTTAATAGTAAATTGCGTTGGGAAAAGAGTCATACGTTTGAACTGGGTCTTGATCTGGCTTTTTCAATAATCGGGTTCACATGATTATGGACTATTATAACCGTACGACTTCCGATTTGCTGACTGATGTGAATTTGCCGGAATATACGGGATTCCCTTCGTTCAAAACGAATCTAGTACTATCAGTAACCGTGGTTTCGAACTGGAAGCCAAGGTGAATCTGCTGACAAAGAAGGACTGGTCATGGGATGTCACCGCTAATACTTCGTTTGTGAAGAATATGGTGAAGAAGCTGCCTTTTAATGGGAATGTGAACAACCGTCAGGGGGTGAGCAGATATGGGATCCAAAATCCAACTCATTGTTTGGGTAGGCGGTATTCAGGAAGGAAAAAGCTTGGGTGATATCATTGCTTATAAACAAGTGCGTATCTTGCGTGACTGGGATGATGTGAGAAACCATGCCGGTGATTTTGTGGATGAAGTTGCCAACCTGTATGGGCCGAATAAAGCTGCCGAATATGCAGGAAAGCCGGGATGGAAGCCTATTGAGCCTGGAGATGTATTGTGGGATGACAAAAATGGTGATAACATTATAAACTCATACGACCGTCAGGTGGTGGGTAATATCTATCCGAAATGGACAGGTGGTTTCTCTACTACGCTGAATTATAAAAACTGGTCTTTGTATGGTCGTTTTGACTATGCGGTAGGTCATACCATTTACAATGATTTGAAAGCAAGAATCTTGGGGCAGTATAACGGGTCGTTCAATTTGATTAAGGATGTCAGAAATTCGTGGTCTGAAAACAATACGGAAACTAGTATTCCTAAATTTTATTGGGCTGACCAGAATGCGAAAAAGAACATTACCCGTTCCAATAATGGTACAACGAATCTGAACAATAATAACTCTACTTTCTATGAAAAGGGGGATTATTTGTGTCTGCGTGAGGTAACCTTGAGTTATAAATTCCCGAAGAATCTTATAAATAAGGTGTTCTTGACCGATGCGTCCGTGTATGTTACGGGACAGAATTTATTCTATATTACCGGATATGATGGAACTTCTCCGGAACCGGTTATGGATATTCAGGCAAATGGTCGTGGTGGTATAGACAATGGACGTTATCCTACACCAAGAACCGTTTTGTTTGGTTTACAATTGTCATTTTAATATGTAAAAAAGAGAAGTATGACATAAAAAAAGGTAATGTTGGCTTTTGCCGCATCGGCTATGTTGGCCGGTGGATGTACTTCGTTGGATATGGACCCGGTGAGCGATATCACTGACTTGAATTACTGGAAAACTCCGGAACAGTTTGATTCATTTGTTTTTGGACTGCATAGTCGCTTCAGAAGCCATTCGTGGAATATGTTTTTATTGGGTGAGGCAAGAAGTGATGTCTTTGGGGGAACTCCTTTTGGTGGAGAAGCCACCCAGGGGATGGAACGTTTTCCTTATAATACATTGAATGCGGAGAATCCCGGAATCAGCGGATTTGGTGATTTGTATCAGAATATTAACCAGATGAATTTGTTTATCAGCAGGACCCTCCATACGGATGTTCTGACTGAAAGTGCTAAGAACTATTATTTAGGACAGGTATATGGATTGCGTGCCTACTATATGTATCAGTTATACCGTTCATGGGGAGATGCCGTGTTTACGGAAGAGCCAGCTTGGGTTTTGAAGTGGGTAAATTGGCAAAGGCGGCGACTCCGGCTGCCGAAATTTTTGAGCAGGTAAAAAAAGATATAGAATCTTCATTAAGTTATTTTGGGCCTGATTATACATAAAGGAAAAAAAATCGCTGTGGTCAAAGGCTGCCACATTGATGCTGAAAGCGGATGTATATTTGTGGAGTGCCATCGTGACGGGGGAGAAGGAGATGCCCGGACAGCAAAGAATGCGTTGGTTGACATACAGAATAATATCAGCCGTAGCAATCTGGACTTGATGGATACTTACCAGGGAGTGTTTGCTTATGATAATAAAGGTAATAAAGAGATTATCTTTACCATTCATAATGAGTTGTTTGAATACAACCTGTGGAATGGAAATAATGATTTGTTTCCGCAGGCGGATTATTTAGGGAAATTCTATAATGCGGATGGTACTTTGATAAATACGTCTGTCGAGAATAATTTCGGTATCATGCGCCTGATGGTGAAATTGGAAAACTTCAAGAAATTTCTGCCGGGAGACACTCGTCGTGACGTTACATTGAAAGAATGTATATAATAAGGTGGAAAATGGCGAGTTGGAATTGGTGGGGCTGTATCCGCATAAGTATTGGGGAGTTATGAATGGAAGTACACGGGTGAGATGTGATGATTATCCTATTTATAGATATTCGGATTTGCTATTGATGCTGGCTGAGGCGAAAGTGCTTTTGGGTGAGGATCCGGCTACAGAGATAAACCGGGTGCGTCAGCGTGCGTTTGGTGATGCGTATGATGCTTCAACAGTGGGATTCCCCAATCAGGAAATTGATAAGTATCCGGCGGATGCTGTTCTGCAGGAACGTTTGTTTGAATTTATGCTGGAAGGAAAACGATGGTATGACTTGCGGCGTTTTGGCGATTCGTACGTACTTGACTATACTCCGGCGGAGTCTGCCCGTCTGCTTTGGCCTATCAACCAAGGAGCTCTTACTAATAATCCATTGTTGAAACAGACGGTTGGTTATTAAATTTTTGTCTGATAAGTATCCTTAATTGCATAAAAAGACGGTATTCTTTATGAAATTAATAAAGAAACCGTCTTTTTATTTTCTAATTTCAATAAAAACTTTTATTTTTACACCCGTAAAATTATAAATATTATGAGAAACCCTAGCTTATTACTGCTAATTGTTGTTTTTATATTAGCACCCTTCAAGTTAAGTGCGGCGGCAGATACGGTTGCTGTCCGCGAAACCCGGATTCCTGTGTTGATTGAAAGGCAGGATAATGAGTTGTTTCATTTACGTATAGAGGCTGCTCAAAGTCAGATGCTGAATGAAGTGAAGTTGGACTTCGGCAAAGACGTGAATTTAAATGAAATTGAATCTGTGAAACTTTATTATGGTGGAACTGAAAGCGTGGAGAGGAGAGGAAAGACTTATTTTGCTCCGGTAGATTATATATCTAATAATACTCCGGGAAAAACATTGGCTGCCAATACTTCTTATTCCGTTTTGAAGTCGGAAGTAAAGGCCCCGAAGCGCGAGGTTATATTGAAAGCTGACCAAAAATTGTTTCCGGGAGTGAATTATTTTTGGATTAGCCTGCAAATGAAGCCTATTGCTTCTATCTTGTCTAAAGTGTCGGCAAAAGTGGTGGAAGCTAAGATTGACGGACAGATTGCTCCTTTGAAGATAGTTCGTAAGGCGGATACCCATTATATGGGGGTAGCGTGCGCCATGCCGGTGATGACGGGGCTGCTGCCTATCGTATTCCCGGGTTGGTCACTTCAAATAAAGGAACCTTGTTGGGGGTATATGATGTACGCTATAATAATAGTGCGGATTTACAGGAGTATGTGGAAATAGGTCTGAGCAGAAGTACGGACGGAGGGCAGACTTGGGAGAAAATGCGCATTCCGATGGCATTTGGTGAATATGATGGTCTGCCTAAAGCACAGAATGGAGTAGGTGATCCTGCCATTTTAGTTGATAAAAAGACAGGAACTATCTGGATTGTCGCTGCCTGGACACATGGTATGGGGAATGGTCGTGCGTGGTGGAATTCACAAACAGGTATGGACCGTAATCATACAGCGCAATTAATGATGGTGAAAAGTGATGATGATGGTAAAACCTGGTCGGAGCCTATGAATATAACAGAACAGGTGAAAGATCCGTCATGGTATTTCTTGCTGCAAGGTCCCGGTAGAGGTATTTCTATGGAAGATGGAACATTGGTCTTTGCCAGCCAGTATATTGGCAGTGATCGTATTCCTAATGCCGGTGTTATATACAGTAAGGATCATGGAAAGACATGGAATATCAGCACATTGGCACGCACTAATACTACTGAATCTCAGGTAGTGGAAGTGGAACCGGGAGTGCTGATGCTGAATATGCGTGATAATCGTGGCGGCAGTCGTGCCGTTTCTACAACTACAGATTTAGGTAAAACGTGGAAAGAACATGAATCTTCACGTACAGCCTTACAGGAACCGGTTTGTATGGCCAGTTTGATTAGTGTTAAAGCTAAAGAGAATGTATTAGGTAAAGACATTCTTTTGTTCTCTAATCCGAATGATACCAAAAACCGTCATAGCATTACCATCAAAGCAAGTCTGGATGGCGGGGTGACTTGGTTGCCCGAGAATCAATTGTTGTTGGATGCCGGTTGGGGTTGGGGATATAGCTGCTTAACTATGATTGACAAGGAAACAGTAGGGATTTTATATGAAAGCAGTGTGGCCCACATGACTTTCCAAGCGATAAAATTGAAAGATATTGTAAAGACCAAATAAATAATGAAACGCTGGTTTTCTAGTTTTATTGGTATGATACTGGTTTGTGCTATAACCATAGCACAAACCAGTATCTCATTACTTCCTAAACCTCAGTTGTGTAAGGATACGGGGAAGAACTTACTATGGGAAAGGTGAAACTTCTACTCCGGTATTAAGGCCGGAGTGGGAAGTTTTTATCATGAATGCGGGTGGTGAGATTGTTGAACACTCATCATCGGTGATTGAAGTGGAACTGGTTCCGTCTATTGATGAAGCTAGGTTAAACCGGGATGAAGCCTATCGTCTTTCTGTTTCAAACAAGCGAATAAAGATAGAGGCTGTAACAGAACAGGGTGTGTATTGGGCTATGCAGACACTTCGGCAATTGGAGCAGAAAAAAGGGAAAAGAAGCTCTGTTGCCGGATGTGAGATTGTAGACTGGCCGGCATTCAGGATACGCGGATTTATGCAGGATGTGGGACGCAGTTATATTTCAATGGAAGAATTGAAAAGAGAGATAGAGATTTTATCCCGGTTTAAGATTAATGTATTTCATTGGCATCTTACGGAAAACCAGGCATGGAGATTGGAAAGTAAAATTTTTCCTATGCTGAATGATAGTGTGAATACTATCCGTATGCCGGGTAAATATTATACGCTGGAAGAGGCACGCGATTTGGTGGATTTTTGTAAGAAACATCAGGTGTTGTTGATTCCTGAGATAGATATGCCAGGGCATAGTGCTGCCTTTGTGCGTGCTTTCCGCCATGATATGCAAAGTCCGGAAGGGATGAAAATATTGAAACTGTTACTGGATGAGGTGTGTGAGACATTTGATGTGCCTTATTTACATATAGGTACAGATGAGGTGGAGTTTACCAATCCGCATTTTGTACCCGAAATGGTGGCGTATGTACGCTCAAAAGGGAAAAAAGTAATATCCTGGAATCCGGGCTGGCACTATAAACCGGGGGAAATAGACATGACACATTTGTGGAGTTACCGTGGAAAGGCGCAACCGGTATTCCTGCTATCGATTCCAAATTTCATTATCTGAATCATTTTGATGTTTTCGGTGATATTGTAGCTTTGTATAACAGCCGTATTTATGATCAGGCAGAAGGCAGTGAGGACATTGCGGGAACTATATTGGCTTTGTGGCACGATCGTTTGATTGACAATGAGTGGAATCTGGTTATTGAAAATGGCTTGTACCCCAATGTGCTTGCTATTGCCGAGCGTGCCTGGAGAGGGGGAGGTACGGAATATTTTGACGGACTGGGTACGATACTTCCCCCCGAAGACACGGAAGCATTTAAAGAATTCGCTGATTTTGAAAAGCGTATGTTGTGGCATAAGGAGCATACGTTTAAAGGATATCCTTTCGCCTATGTAAAACAGACTAATGTAAAATGGAATATTACGGATGCTTTTCCTAATGGGGGCGATATGGATAAGGTGTTCCCGCCTGAACAGGAATTAAAGGATATCTATCATTATAACGGGAATACGTATGGTGTACGTCAGGCAATGGGGGCAGGTATTTATTTGCGTCATGTCTGGGGGGATATGGTTCCTGCTTTTTATGCTGATCCTAAGGAAAACCACACGGCTTATGCATATACTTGGGTGTATTCGCCCAAGGATCAGGAGGTGGGACTGTGGGTGGAATTCCAGAATTACAGTCGTTCGGAAATGGATCTGGCGCCATTGCCTGGCAAATGGGATTATAAGGGAAGCCGCATCTGGATTAATGGTTGCGAAATATTACCTCCTGTATGGACTGCTACGCATAAGGTGAAAAGTTATGAAGTACCTTTGGGAAATGAGAATTGCGTAGGAAGATCTCCATTGGCGGTGCATTTAAATAAAGGTTGGAACAAAGTTTTCTTAAAGTTACCTATCGGTAAGTTTAAGATGGCTGAGACGCGTCTTGTGAAATGGATGTTTACCACTGTCTTTGTGACTCCTGACGGAGAAAGGGCGGTAGAAGGATTGATTTATTCACCAGATAAACAAAAATAAAATGAAACGTATTGTCTTATTGTTATTGGGATTATTATTAGCGTTACCCCAGTTTGCTCAGGAACGCAAGTATTCTACTTTTTATGAGCAGAGAGCGACTTTGTTTGAAGAACTTCCGGTTACTTCAAAAGATATATTTTTTAGGGAACAGTATTACCAACGGTTGCGAGTGGGCTGAGTTGTTCCAAAATAAGAATGTGAAGAACAGGGGTATCAGTGGAGATATCTGTATGGGGGTATATGACCGTTTGGATCCGATTGTAAAGGGAAAACCGGCAAAGATTTTTTTATTGATCGGTATCAATGATGTTTCTCGGGGAACGTCTGCGGATAAAATTATTTCAGAAATAAGTATGATTGTTCGGAAAATAAAGCAAGAATCTCCAAAAACAAAATTATATTTGCAAAGTGTATTGCCGGTGAATGATTGTTACGGTATGTTTAACGGGCATACATCACGCTGGCAGATGGTAAAACAAATTAATGATTTGTTGGAACCATTGGCGGTAAAGGAAGGAGCTGCCTATATTGATTTGTATAGTCATTTTGTGGAGAAAGAGACAGGCAAGATGAATCCAGTATATACTAATGACGGATTACATTTATTAGGAAAGGGATACTTGCTGTGGCGTGATATTGTAAAACCTTATGTTGACCAAAAATGAAGAAGACATTAATACTGATTTTATGTTTGTTTCTTTGTACCGTTTCATTTGCACGGAAGCGGGTGAAGGTTGCTTGTGTAGGTAATAGCATTACCTATGGCATAGGTGTATCCGATCCTGATAAGGAGTCCTATCCTGCCCGGTTACAGCAAATGCTGGGTGAAGGGTATACGGTGGAGCGTTTTGGAAAGCCGGGAGCTACGTTGCTGAACAAGGGACACCGGCCTTTTATGCAACAGAAAGAGTTTAAGGATGCATTGGCTTTTGCTGGTGATGTAGTGGTTATTCATTTAGGAGTGAATGATACAGATCCGCGTGATTGGCCCAATTACCGTGATTTTTTTATAGCGGATTATCGTGCACTGATTGATTCGTTCAGAGTGGCGAATCCTGAATGTCGTATTTTGATTGCCCGTCTGACTCCGATTGCCGACCGCCATCCGCGGTTTGAGTCCGGCACACGCGACTGGCATGATGAGATTCAGCTGGCTATAGAAACGATAGCGAAATACGCACAAGTACAGTTGATAGATTTTCATGCACCTTTATATCCATATCCTTTTATGTTGCCCGATGCTGTCCATCCCGATAAGGAAGGTGCGGCTGTCTTGGCAAAAACGGTGTATGAAGCATAACCGGTGATTTTGGCGGTTTGCAAATGCCGGAAATTTATACGGACAATATGGTATTGCAGCATGGACGTCTGCTGACTATTCAGGGAAAAGCGGATGCCGGTGAGAAAGTAACTGTTTCCATAGACAGGCAGCAACTTCAGGCTGTGACGGGAGCAGATGGAAAGTGGGCGGTGGATGTCCGGCCATTGAAGGCGGGCGGTCCATATACACTGACTGTTTCTACAGAAAAACGGAAACTGGTCTATGAAAATGTGTTGGCGGGAGAAGTGTGGCTCTGTTCCGGACAATCGAATATGGAGTTTTATCTGAATTGGAGTGCGACTGCCGCACAAGATGTTCCTCAAGCTGCAAATAGCAATATCCGTTTTTATGATATGAAAGCCCGTTGGCGTACGGATGCGGTGGAGTGGGATGCTTCGGTACTCGATTCATTGAATCATCTGCAATATTATAAGGATACACGGTGGACAGTTTGTTCGCCTGAAACAGCCGGTAATTTTTCGGCGGTGGCTTACTATTTCGGAAAGAAATTGCAGGATAGTTTGCAAGTCCCTGTAGGACTGATTTGCAATGCCATTGGCGGATCTCCTACTGAAGCATGGATAGACCGTAGCACATTGGAATATCGTTTTCCGGCTATTTTACGTAATTGGATGCAGAATGATTTTATCCAAGACTGGGTGCGTGGGCGTGCTGCCTTGAATGTAAAGAAGTCTTTCAATAAATTGCAACGCCATCCTTATGAGCCTTGTTATTTGTATGAATCGGGTATCCGTCCTTTGGAACAGTTTCCGGTCAAAGGCTTTATTTGGTATCAGGGTGAGTCTAATGCCATAATCGGGAGACTCATGAAAAGTTGTTCAGATTGTTGGTGGAAAGTTGGCGCAAGAATTGGGGGGATGCGGAACTTCCATTCTATTTTGTCCAATTGTCCAGTATAGACCGTCCGTCATGGACTTGGTTCCGTGATAGCCAGCGTCGTTTGATGGCGGAGATTCCTCATACCGGTATGGCTGTCAGTTCAGATAGGGGAGACTCATTGGACGTACACCCCAAACAGAAAAGAGAAGTCGGTGAACGGTTGGCTGCATGGGCTTTGAATAAAACATACGGATATAAAAATGTCATTCCTTCGGGACCGCTTTATAAATCAGTCGTATTTAGTGGAGGTGCGGCTTATATTTCTTTTGATTATGCGGAGAAGTTGTCCACTTCGGATGGGAAACCGGTTCGTACATTCGAAGTGGCAGGTGATGATGGATTATTTTATCCGGCACAGGCTGTTGTTGAAAACGGTAAAATAAAAGTATGGAGTGATAAGGTGAAAGAGCCGGAAACGGTTCGTTACGGATGGCAGCCATTTACCCGTGCCAATCTGGTAAATGGCGCCGGTTTGCCTGCTTCCACATTCCGGGCTGAATAGTATATAAATTAATAAAGATAGGTAAGATGAAGAAAACATTAAAAGTTTTGATGATGTTAGGATGCTTTCCGATGATGCTCAGTGCAAAGGAGTATAAGAAGTCAGAGAGTCTGAGTCTTGATAAGGGATGGGAGTTCGCCCAGGTCGGCCGGAATGAATGGTTGCCGGCTACGGTGCCCGGAACGGTACATCAGGATTTGATTTCTCATAATAAACTGCCCAATCCATTTTATGGATGAATGAGCAAAAAGTGCAGTGGGTGGAGAATGAGGACTGGGTCTATAAAACTACTTTTAATGTGACAGATGAGCAACTCTCGCGGGATGCTGCCTTGTTGATTTTGGAAGGATTGGATACGTATGCGGATATTTACCTGAACGGCTCTTTGTTGGAACGTACGGACAATATGTTTGTCGGCTATACTCTTCCGGTAAAAGAGGTGTTGCGGAAGGGAGAAAACCATTTGCAGATTCTGTTTCATTCACCTGTCAAGCAAACGTTGCCCCAATGGGAAACCAATGGCTTTGATTATCCTGCTGATAATGACCATAGTGATAAGCGGGTCAGTATCTATAGCCGTAAAGCGCCTTACAGTTATGGCTGGGATTGGGGAATCCGATTGGTAACCAGTGGTATCTGGCGGCCTGTGACACTGACTTTTTATGATGTGGCACGCATTGATGATTACTATGTACGTCAGGCTTCGGTAACAAAAGATCTGGCGAAAGTTGAAAACCTCCTGACTGTAAACAGTGTTTCTGCAACTCCTCAGAAAGCGGAAGTAACCGTTGCTTATTCTTATAAGGAGGGTGAAAAGGTAACCGAACAGAAAGAGGTGACATTGCAGCCAGGAACAAACCATATTCTTCTTCCCATAGAGATACGGCAGCCTCATTTATGGATGCCTAATGGTTGGGGGGAACCTGCGATTGTATGACTTTGAAGCCGTAATAAAGGTGGATGGTAAAGTGATAGCTTCTCAAAAAGAGCGTATCGGACTCCGTACAATAAAGGTGGTGAAAGAAAAAGACGATCAGGGAGAATCCTTCTATTTTGTAGTCAATGGTGAACCGATGTTTGCCAAAGGCGCGAATTTTATTCCGGATGATGCTTTGCTGCCTAACATTACTGAAGAACGTTACCGCCAGTTGTTCAAGGATGTGAAAGATGCCAATATGAATATGATTCGTGTATGGGGTGGAGGGATTTATGAGGATGATGCTTTTTACCAGGCGGCGGATGAGAATGGAATTTTAGTTTGGCAGGATTTTATTTTTGCCTGCACTACTTATCCGTCCGATCCTGCTTTTATGAAACGGGTAGAGGCCGAGGCGGAATATAATATCAAGCGTTTACGGAACCATGCCAGTCTGGCTATGTGGTGTGGAAATAATGAAATTTATGAAGGTATGCGTTACTGGGGATGGGATAAGAAATACACTGATCCCGGTATTATGGAAGGAATGAAGCAGGGTTATGACAAACTTTTCCGTGAGTTGTTGCCTCGTAAAGTAGCTGAACTTGATCCGGACCGTTTCTATATGCATGGTTCTCCGTACGAGGCCAATTGGGGACGTCCCGAAAGCTGGAAGATTGCCGACAGCCATAATTGGGGTATCTGGTATGGTCAGAAACCGTTTGAAAGTCTGGATACGGAAATTCCGCGTTTTATGAGTGAGTTTGGTTTTCAGGCATTTCCTGAAATGAAGACGATTGCTACTTTTGCCTCACCGGAAGATTATGCATTGGAATCGGAGGTGATGAATGCTCATCAAAAAGCCACTATCGGTAATTTCCTCATCAAGAAGACTATGGGACTGTATTATAAAGTACCTGAAGATTTCGATCAGTTGGTTTATATGGGTTTGGTTTTGCAAGGGGTAGGAGTGCGCCAGGGTTTGGAAGCCCATCGTCGTAACCGTCCCTATTGTATGGGGACTTTATATTGGCAGCTGAATGACAGCTGGCCGGTCGTTTCCTGGTCGAGCATTGATTATTATGGCAATTGGAAAGCGTTGCATTATCAGGCAAAAAGAGCTTTTGCTCCGGTATTGGTAGATGCTGTCAAGGAAGGGGAGGATTTGAATATTTACGTTATGTCGGACAAGTTGGAAGCGGATAAAGAGGTGACTTTATTGTTGCGTGTGATGGACTTTAATGGAAAGTTCTGACTAAAAAGAGTATCAAGGGCGAGGTTCCGGCCAATGCTTCCACCTTATATTATAAGGAACCTTATGCGGGTATAACAACAAGTCCTCAAAATACTTTTCTTCTAATGACATTAAAAAACAAGAAAGGTGAGGTTTTATCCGAAGAAATTTATTACTTTAACCACGCAAAAGATCAGGAGCTACCGAAGACCGAGATCCGCTATAAAGTGAAGCCGATGGATGGAAAATATGAAGTGACTCTGTCTGCCAGACAGCTGGCCAGGGATGTGTTCATAGAGATTCCTGTTCAAGGTGCGAAATTTACTGATAACTTCTTTGACTTGTTGCCGGGACAGACAAAGAAAGTGATTATTACTTCAGATAAACTGAAGAAGAATGAAAAGGTTGATATAACTATCAAGCAATTAAGTGATACTAACTAATCAATTAATATCTATTATGAAAACTTTAATGGGCCTTGCAGGGCTGACAATGGCAGGTTTTATGCTTTTATCCTGTAACACAGAAGTAAAAGAAGCAAATTATCAGATAATTCCGTTACCGCAGGAAATTTCGGTAATGGATCAGGCTGCTCCGTTCATTTTGTCAAATGGAACTAAGATAATGTATCCGGAAGGCAATGAAAAGATGCAAAAGAACGCTGAATTTCTGGCAAGTTATATCAAAGATCTTACCGGAAAGTCATTGGCTGTACAAGCTGGCACAGATGGCAAGGGGATAATCCTGCAATTGGGTGGAAATGCTAAAAATCCTGAAGGATACCAGTTGAAGGTAACCAGCGACCAAGTGGTTATTTCCGGACCTACGGAAGCCGGAGTATTTTATGGCATCCAGACTTTGCGTAAATCTATTCCGGTGGCACAAGGAGTGGATATCGCTTTACCGGCGGTTGAAATCAATGACTATCCTCGTTTCTCTTACCGTGGTGCTCATTTGGATGTTTCCCGTCATTTCTTCCCGGTTGATTCGGTAAAGCGTTTTATAGATATGTTGGCTTTACATAATATGAATCGTTTTCATTGGCATCTTACAGATGATCAAGGTTGGAGAATTGAAATCAAAGGTCTTCCTGAATTGACGGAGGTGGGTTCTAAGAGAACGGAAACCGTTATCGGTCATAACTCGGGAAAATATGATGGAAAGCCTTATGGTGGCTTCTTCACACAGGAAGAAGCAAAAGAAATTGTAGCTTATGCTGCCGAACGTCATATCACGGTTATTCCTGAAATAGATTTGCCGGGGCACATGCAAGCGGCATTGACTGCATATCCTAACTTAGGCTGTACAGGTGTCCGTACGAAGTCTGGAAAATCTGGGGGGTATCGGAAGATGTGCTTTGTGCAGGAAATGATGAAACCTTGAAATTCATAGATGATGTATTGGGAGAAATTATTCAGATTTTCCCGTCAGAATATATTCATGTGGGTGGTGATGAATGTCCTAAAGTGCGTTGGACAAAATGTCCAAAGTGCCAGGATCGTATCAAAGCTTTAGGTATTAAGGCTGACAAGAACCACACGGCAGAGGAAAAATTACAGAGCTTCATTATCAATCATGCGGAAAAATTCTTGAATGACCACGGACGTCAGATTATTGGCTGGGATGAAATTCTGGAAGGCGGGTTGGCTCCTAATGCTACTGTCATGTCATGGCGTGGTGAAGGTGGCGGTATTGAGGCTGCCAAGCAGAAGCATGATGTTATTATGTCACCGAATACTTATTTGTATTTTGACTATTATCAGAGCAAGGATGTGGAACAGGAACCGGAAGCCATTGGCGGTTACTTACCTTTAGAACGTGTGTATAGTTATGAACCTATGCCGGCATCACTGACACCGGAGGAACAGAAATATATTAAAGGTGTACAGGCTAATTTGTGGACTGAGTATATTCCTACATTTAGTCAGGTGGAATATATGGAATTACCACGTATGGCCGCTTTGGCAGATATTCAATGGACAAATCCTGAACATAAGGATTATCAGGATTTCTTGCAGCGTTTGGTACGTATGGTGAAGATATATGATGTATATCAGTATAATTATGCCAAGCACGTGTTTGATGTGACTGCCGGTTTGAGCCTAATGCGGAAACTGGTACGGTGGATGTTACTTTGTCTACTGTAGACAACTGTCCGGTATATTATACATTGGATGGCACAGATCCCACTACCGCTTCACAGCTTTATACAGAACCGGTGAAGATCAATACAAATTGCACGTTTAAGGCTATGGCTGTCCGTCCTACAGGCAATAGTCGTATTGTGAAAGAAGACATTGCGTTCAGCAAATCGACTTCAAAGAAAATAACAGCTCTACAACCTGTGAACAAGCAATATGAATTTGCCGGTATCTCTACCTTGGTGGATGGTTTGAAAGGAAATAGAAATTATAAGACAGGACGTTGGATTGCTTTTTATAAGAATGATATGGAAGCCGTGATTGATTTCGGGCAGCCGGCTGATTTCAGCAAAGTGACACTTACTACAAATGTGGAGAAGGGTGACTGGATATTTGACGCGCGTTCCATCAGTGTCGCTGTTTCAGAAGACGGTGAGAATTTCAAGCAAGTAGCTTCAGAAGAATATCCTGCAATGACTTTGGATAATCCAAACCAATTATATGAACATGTATTGAGCTTTGAACCTGTGAAAGCACGTTATCTGAAAGTATTGGCAAAGCCGGAATACAATATTCCTTCTTGGCATGGAGGTAAAGGAAATCCTGCTTTTCTGTTTGTAGATGAAATTACTGTAGATTAATTGTAAAATCAGTGCTGGTGTTGCGTAGCGTTTGTCCTAAAAGATAGCTGCGCAACACTGCTTGTAAAGAATTTGTAAACTTCACCATGAAAACATGATCAGGAAAATAATATATGGCATTTATGCGATAATAGGCATGATGGTAGTGACTGCTTGTAGCAGCGGCCGGATGTTTATGAAATATCTCTTGAGAAAATGCAGGGATTTCCTACGGAGGATGCTGGTTTTCTTAAGGGAGTTTCTGCATTATATGCGGGAGTGATTGATGGAAATTTATTAATAGCCGGAGGTTGTAATTTTCCCGATACACCGGCGGCCGATGGCGGGAAAAAGTCTTTTACCCAGATGTATATATAACCTCTTTGTCAAATGATACGGCTTTTGAGTGGAAAAAAATAGGCCAAACTGCCTCAGGCAGCAGCTTATGGAGTCACTATTTCTACTGAAAAAGGGTTAATTTGTGTTGGAGGAGCTACAGCAACCCATAGCCTGTCTGATGTTTTTCTTTTATCTTTGCAAAAAGACGTTTTTGAAAAAGGATACGTTACCATCCTTACCTGCAACTATAGATAATATGGCAGGTGCATTAGTAGGACATTCACTATATATTGGTCGGGGGAAATGTAAATGGCATTCCGTCCTCGGCCATGTACATGCTTGATCTGTTGGATTGTCTGGAGGATGGAAAAAGAAACAGATATTCCGGGTGAACCCAGAGTACAACCTGTTTGCGTGGCGCAAGACGGAAAACTTTATATATGGGGTGGCTTTGCCCCGGCTATTGAAGGGCACCAGGCTTCTTTATCGGTAGATGGATATATGTATTCTCCGGAAACGAAAGAATGGTCATCGGTTGCCACTCCGTGTGATGCAGAAGGTAATGAGATCTCTTTAGGTGGTGGAATGGGAACCTCTTTTGGCGAGGGGATGATATTGTGTGCCGGAGGAGTTGATAAGGATATATTCTTAAAGGCTCTCCAAGGTATTTATGCGGGAAAAGAATATTTGTCACATCCTGTAGAGTGGTATCGGTTTAACAGAAATCTGCTGCTCTATCATCCACAGACGAATAAATGGACTACATTAGGCGAATATGAGCAAGGTGCGCGTGCCGGAGCTGTAATAGTTTCTCAGGACGGATTCCATTACATTATTAATGGAGAACTGAAACCGGGCATTCGTACCAATGAAATTAATAGAATTAAAGAAAATAGAAGATGAGAAAATTGATTATATTGGCAGGAGCTGCATTGGGCTTGTTGTTTGCAAGTTGCACAAAGGAAGAGCAACGCACACTTTCTGTTATTCCTGCACCATTGAAGGTGGAATTGCAACAGGAAGTGTTTCCTCTGAATCCGGAAACAGGATTGTATATAGATGCGTCCGAAGGAGATAAAAAGATTTTGAAGGATTATTTGGCGGCTTCTTTCATGAAGCTGAAACCGGTAGCGGCAGAAGAGGGACATACTATTGTCTTGAAGCAAGTGGCTCAATTGCCGGAGGTAAACTCTTCCGAGGGGTATGTTCTGACGGTAACTCCTGATCAGGTACTTATTCGTGCGACTTCCGGAGCAGGACTATTCTATGGAGTTCAGACTATGCTGCAAATGGCTGATGAAAAAGAATTGCCGGTAGGAGTCATTACAGACGAGCCCCGTTTTGCTTATCGTGGCTTTATGATGGATGTTTCCCGTCATTTTTTCAACAAGGAATTTATAAAAAAGCAGATGGATGCTTTGGCATATTATAAATTGAACCGTTTGCATCTGCATCTTACTGACGCTGCGGGCTGGCGTATTGAAATAAAAAAATATCCCCGTCTGACAGAATTTGCGGCATGGCGTGAGTTTCCTACATGGAAAGAATGGTGGAATAACGGACGACGGTATGAAGAAGAAGGTAGTAAAGATGCTCACGGAGGTTATTATACTCAAGATGATATCCGTGAACTGGTGGCATACGCTCAGGAACGTTTTATTACTGTTATTCCTGAGATAGAGATGCCTGCACATTCGGAAGAAGTACTGACTGCTTATCCCGAGTTGTCTTGTACACACGAACCTTACAAACAAGCCGATTTCTGTGTCGGTAATGAAAAGACTTTTGAGTTTCTGGAAAATGTGCTGACAGAGGTGATGGAACTTTTCCCGTCCGAATATATTCATATAGGAGGGGATGAGGCCGGTAAAGCCTCATGGCCCACTTGCAAACTGTGTCAGGCACGTATGAAAAAGAGGGCTTGAAAGATGTGAACGAGTTACAGAGTTATCTGATTCATCGTATCGAGGTCTTTTTGAATGCCCACGGACGTAAATTATTGGGTT
>ENA-OQJH01000274-OQJH01000274.1-human-gut-metagenome-genome-assembly--contig:-NODE-274-length-29926-cov-3.540589_pt1 | contig 29926 bp, 31 predicted proteins | sample MGYA00242597_ERZ504763 | MGnify/ENA primary metagenome ERZ504763 (study PRJEB26092, sample SAMD00036359) | human gut metagenome | host: Homo sapiens | study: EMG produced TPA metagenomics assembly of...
TGATTATTGGGCGAAATCACCTTTAGGAGAGTATCAGTATGCGGATTGGTCCAAAAAAGATTTATATTCTTTCCGCCCTGCTATGGCTTATATGCTGGATACAATGATTGATTATTATCCTAATGTGGAGATTTATTTTCTATTGAATGATGGTTTGGGAGAGGAAATCAGTGAATCGGTCAGAACGATTTGCAAACATTATCAGATAGATTGCATTGAACTGAAAGGGCTTGATAAAATGAGTGGGCATCCTTCGGTGAAAGGGATGAAGCAGATTAGTGAGCAGGTGAAGGCGTATATGAATTCCCGGCATAATTGAGTATGACGGTTTGTGTGGTGATTATTTTAGAGGAATAATGATAAACAGTTTCCGATGATATTTTAGTGAAAGATATACTGGTTGAAGTATATTCTCTCACTAAAATATGCCTATCACTTCTTATTTTACAAAAAACAATCGTCAAATGTCTTTCAGTTATAATCTAATCTCGGTGGTTAGAGCAGGTAAACCAGAAGTTTTTTCATTGTGATTTCATTAAAGTTTCTTTTTTAGCCTTTAAAAATGAAGAGAGCTTATTTATTTCGCTTCTATACTTTCGTTCGTTGACCCTGTTCTTATTTTCTTCTGGATCTATGTGATGGTCAAACAACATTCGGGAATGAATCTTTTCTTTTTGTTTCCATTCCGCATAGTTGTATCTATTGCTAACAGCATTGTCTCCCCCTTCCCATTGGATATATACTTGGTCTTTTATTTTTGCTTTTAAATTTGTTAAAATAGGAACAAAACTAGTGCCATTTAATTGATTCTTTGGTATGGGCAAATGACAAAGTTCACATAGTGTTGGATATAAATCTACGAATTCTACCATGGACTTAGTTTTTCCTTTTTTCAATCCGGGAACACGTACAATTAAAGGAACGTGAGTAGAACGATCCATTAAATTATGCTTACCGAGAAAGTTGTGTTCCCCTAGATGCCAGCCATGGTCTCCTAGTAATACAACGATGGTATTATTTGCTAAACCTAGCTCATCCAGGGCATCCAGCACTTTTCCTATTTGGGCGTCAACATAGCTTAAACAGGCATAATATCCGTGTTTGGCTTCTTTCTGAAAATAGATATCATCTGCTGTGGTAGTACGTGCGTAAGCTAGATTTCTCCAGAGTTTTTAACTTCATCCGGCAAGCCTGCAGGGCGAAAACGATTATTGGCAACTGGAATTTTCTCTCGGTCATATAAATCCCAATATTTTTTAGGGGCATTAAAAGGTAAATGTGGCTTCCAAAATCCACATGCCATAAAGAAAGGTTTTCCTTGTTCTTTTAAACGTTTTAAGTCTGCAATGGCTTTTAATGCCAGTTTTCCGTCATCATAAGCGGTGTCAGGTACTTCAGCCCACTCACAAAAAGGCCCTCGCATTGTTTTGGGATTGATAGTTCGTGCGGAGACTTCATTCATCCATAATTCCCATTTATTGTATTCTGCCCAATATACATCATATCCGTCGGGATGTTTACGGTAAGGAGGTTCACTCCATGAATTAGCATGATCTGAAAGATGGTGGAAAACCTTGCCGTTTGAGATTGTGTAATAGCCATGTGATGTAAACCATCTTGATATCGGAATTGCGGTTGGGCAATCTTTGCTGGCATAAGCGGAATAGTTGACAAAGCGATCTGGATAGTGTGGATACACTCCTGTCAATAAACTGGCGCGTGAAGCTCCACTTACTGGGATATTACAGTAAGCGTTCTGAAATAATAACCCGCTGGCGGCAAAACGATCGATATTGGGGGTCTTTACTTCTTTTACTCCATAGCATCCTAACTCAGGCGCATATCGTCTGCCATCAAGAATAGAACGTTCATTTTCTCTGTCTGTGAAAATACAGACAGAGAAGAGAAGGCAAGCATTGAAATGCTTGAAAACAAAGTATATTTTAACTGCATAATTTTATTTATTGTTTTCCCATCCAGGATTTTGTTCTAGAGCAGGATTGAGTGCCAATTGATTTAGAGGAATTGGATTTAGATAGTAATGTTCCAACCATCCTAGGGGTTTCTCAAAATAATATACATATCCTTCATTGTTGGAGGGACCATTCATAACTTTTACATTAAATTCACTTGCATTTTTTAAATAGACCCCAGTAGGTTGTTTGTCTACGTAATGTCCTTTTTTCCAGCGGCGTAAATCGTCCAAACGAGTTCCTTCACCCATTAATTCAACGCGGCGTTCACGGCGGATTTCCCATAGTAACGGATTTACATCTTGATCTCTGTCAGGATCAAAATCTGTGGTAATATCTGTCAAGACCATATCGGCCACGTGAGCACGTTTTCTCAGTTTATTAATAGTTTCATCTGCTATAGATTGATCGAATTGCCCTAGTTCATACATTGCTTCGGCATAATTCAACAGTATCTCACCGAGTCTGAATAGGGGAGCGTCTGTAGTACAAACTCCATTGGCAGTGCTGGCATCGGTATGAGTATTATAGTATTTCCATACCCAGAAACCCATTTGGCTGGCATTCCATCCCTGTCCCCAATTGACATTTTTGAAATGAGGTTGCCCTTTGGTTATAAAACCTTTGAAATTAGATGTCGCAACCGGTGATAAGTTTCTTTAGAAATTGTTGCCATCAAGTCAATATATTCACGTTCAGAGGGATTGTCTGTGAACTTCCATTGAGTGGTAGAGGCACTTGCTAGACTTACCATATAAGGAGGACATACTGTGTGATATAAACGATAATCCCGGTTGCGGAACTGTGCATATACATCTTTATCACCTCCATATGTGGAACTGTTTTTGATAGGATGTCCGTCACTGCACAAATAACTGTCTACAGCATCTTTGGTTGCTTCTATTTGTGATTCGCCGGTTCTTACCATACGTGTGAGCCCATGGCATAGCTGCTGGTAGCATACTCTTTGTATAGAATAATTCCATTTATGCCATCTAAAGACTCTGAGTTGAAAAGTTCTTCATAGTTGGGATGTAGGGTAGTATATTTATTCATGACTTCCTTGGAAGCCCGTGTACATTCTTCTAAATAGGTTGTGGCATTTTGTAGGGCATGATATTTTCTCCATGTACCTTCAAATAAACAAAAACGGGAAATTAATGATTGTACTACAGCTCGATTGATCGTATTATTGCCATCTCCGTCTACCTTGATATGTTCTTCTGCATATTTCAAGTTATTCAGAATATTTTGGGCTACAACATCCCGTGGGTCTCTAGGGGAATATAGTTCCTCGCTGTCTTCTGATAAAGCATGTTCTACCCATGGTAAATCTCCATATAGAGATAGCATTTTAAAATATTTATAAGCGCGAAAAAAATATCCAACACTTCTCCAATGTGCTTTTTCTGCATCATTCATGGATGACTGGTCTATATTGTCCAACATTAAATTCACCCGGCGGATATATTCATAGTCCCATGAATCAGAAGACGCAGGTACCTTAGCTTTCTGATACGCCCATTGACTTTCATTGCCTGAGACATGCTTGATCATATTGTCAGCTTCATAATCTCCTTTAAAAATCTCATCAGTTTGTCCTGTTTTATATGCATAGCCGAAAAAGACGTTATACAGTCCCCAAGCGTAAGTCTTGAAGTTTTCATATGATCGGAAAGAGGTTAATTCCGTTTGTTGATCTTTGGGATATACCTCCATAAAATCATTATTTAAACAAGAATTCATCAACAGGAAGAGTCCTACTCCTACTATATATTTTTTCATAATGTCAGCTTTTATTATAAACTTAAATTAATACCAAATGAGAATTGACGCATATAAGGATAAGTAAATCCACGTTGTCCCAAATTGTCTGTTACTACACGTTCAGCATCTATCCCTTTGCAGATGATCAAATGTAAAGAGGTTTTCTCCACTAAAAAATACTGATAAGTTAGTAATACCCAGTGGCTTGATCAGTTTTATGGGGAAGGTATATGATAAACTGATATTGCGTATGCTCAAATACGCCCCATTTTGCAAAAAACGGGTTTGTGTTTTTTGATTGGCTTTAGTATTTCCTTCTGCCTTTTCATATAAACGTGGAAAATAACTATTTGTATGTTCTGGAGTCCAGTAATTCAATTGAGAGTCAAACAAAGTTGAGTAAGCATCGTAATGTGGATAGAATAGCTCATTCATAAGCCAAAGATCCCGTTTGCCGACTCCTTGTAAAATAAATGACAATGAAATACCTTTCCATGCTGCGCCACCACGAATTCCGTACTGATATCTGCGAGTATCATTACCGATAATATGAGTATCGCCTGGTTCGTTTGACGTGTTTTTACCATTGTTTATAATACCATTCCATCAAAATCCACATAAAGTATATCTCCCGGATTGGGATTATAACCTTCCATTTGGGAATATTGTTTTTAACTTTCCTTGACTGTCAAAATCTTCGGTAGTATATAAGCGGTCTGTAGTATACCCCCATATTTCACCTAATTCCATTCCTTTTCGGTAAATCAGATTGCCATCCGAATCTTTTCCTAGTAAGCCTACCTCATTGTCGTATTTTGTGATTTTCGTACGCGAGTCATATAGGTTAAAACCTAAATAATATTGCACATTGCCGATACGGTCATTCCAATCCAAGGATATTTCCCAACCTTTGGCGCGTAAATCGGCAGAGTTTTGTAATGGGGCTTTGGCACCCAATACTCCTGGAAGTTCCATACCTGGAGCCAACATTCCTTTTGTATCCCGTTGGTACCAATCAAATACAACATTTAGGCGGTTATTAAACAGCCTAGGTCAAACCCGAAATCCAAAGTACTAACTTTTTCCCAAGTGAAACTATTGCTGACTAGAGCTGGAGGGGCCAATGTTGTAGTAGCTTGTCCGTTTACAACCCAATTAGCCAATGGAGAATCCATGCCAGGAATAAAAGCATAAGGTTCTATACTTTGATTACCGATATTACCATAAGAACCTCTCAATTTTAAGTTAGAAAGAAAAACTTTACTCCATTCCATAAATTGCTCTTCACTGACACGCCAGCCTACGGAAACAGAAGGAAAGAAGCCGAAACGATTTTCTTTAGGGAATTTCGAAGAACCATCATAACGCCCGTTTGTTTCGAGTAAATATTTACCGGCATAAGAGTAATTTATCCTATAGAATACTCCTCTGACATGGTATTCCTCAAATTCATCACTGTTTTTATAATCTCCTGTAGCTTGTGATAATGAGGGTAAATCTTCGTTAATCATATCTGTGCGTGACGCTTTCATCATCTTATAGCATTGCTTTCCTGATTGAAACCAGCCATAATTCCAATGTCATGTTTACCTAATGTTTTGTTGTAATTGGCATATACATTAAAAGCATTATAATTGGTCGCCCGATTTTCTATTTCATATTTCGAATTTGAAACAGACTGTTCCTTGCGGAAGTTAGCTCCGTGAGCATAATTAAATTTCTTATCGAAAGTTGTGATTTCTCTAGTCTTTCTATTAAATGTATATTCACCGATTATTTTCAGATCTTTGAACGGAGTAATAGTCAGCTTGCCAAAGATGCGTAAGTCGTTTCTGTCATTTTCTTTAGGTGCTGACAGATTAATGAAATTATGAGGAGTATTGATAGGCAAGATTTCACCGTCTAGTTCCATATTACCTAATGGAAAATAAGATGGAAAGGCTACTGCTGCTCCCCAAATACCATAAGAAGCTGAAGTATAGGGAAGTTCTGAATGTGAATTCGCATATTTGATGTCTAATTCCGGAGTAATCCAGGAATGAATATCGGAACGGATGTAAGATGATATATTATAACGTTTGTATGAGTCTTTATCTGTAACAAGAATTCCGTTTTGATCCACCATCCAGCTGACATTCTGTAAGATATTGATTTATTACCTCCTCCAACAGAAATATTATGTGTTTGTTGAAAACCTGTTTCCATCATATCGTTTAAGAGATCCGTTTCTTGTAAACTGTATCGAAGTCCGTCTACTACGGCATAACCGTCAGGATAATTGCCTGAATTAGTATCATATTCTTTCAATAACTCCAACCAGGTATCTACATTTTGTCCTGTTTGATATGATACTGTTCCCATATCTTTATAAGCTTGTACTGTTTGTAACGGAGTTGCTTTGTGGGGTAAATTACTAGGCTTACTGAATGAGAAGTTATTAGAGTAGTTGATAGAGAAGCGAGTGTCTTTCATTCCCTTTTTAGTGGTGACTAGGATAACTCCGAATGCAGCGCGTGCACCGTAAATAGCCGATGATGCGGCATCTTTCAATACAGAGATAGATTCAATATCATTAGGATCCAGCATATTTATGTCCATCTCTACATTGTCAACTAATACGAGCGGGGCACCTTCATTGATGCTGTTTACTCCCCGGATATTGAAAGACATTTCAGCACCGGGTTGGCCTGATGTACCTGTTACTTGCAATCCCGGCATTGCTCCCATCAGTACATTACTTACCGAAGTAACAGGCCGATCCCCCAATATTTCATCCATTTTTACACTGCTTACTGCTCCTGTCAGGTTGGCCTTTTTTTGTACACCGTATCCGACCACTACTACTTCTTCTAAAGTTTCAGTATCTTCTTTTAAAACAATATTTAGTTCTTTTTTTATTTCCGGTGTTCATTTCCAGTGAGGCATATCCAATGTAGGAAATTTGCAATGTCGCATCGGTTGAGGCATCTAGTACAAACCGTCCGTCTATATCTGTAATCGTGCCTATAGATTGTCCTTTAATTTTTACGTTAGCACCTATAATCGGTTCGCCATTCACATCTTTAATGATGCCGGATATTTTTTTGTTTCAGATGATTTTACATTGCCGGTTTGCTTGTCCGAAATAACGATTGTTTTAGGTGAAACAATACTATATTCTAGATTTCTGTCTTTTAAAGCTTGATTCAGAACGGTAGTGACCGAAATATTTTCCGCTGATATCGAAATGTTTCGGTCAGCATCTAGAACAACACTACGATAAGAAAAACGATAGGGCGTTTGATTCTCGATAATGTTAAAGATCTCTTTTAATGATACATTTTTTACGTTTATCGTTATTAGTTTTTCCTGTGCCATAGATTCGAATGTACAGAAAAGAAGCAATAACGAAAACAAAGTGAACAACTTCAGTTGTGCGTGTTTGTTTTTCATACGATAGTAAATTTTAGATTAATGTTAGGCCCTGTGGGCATTGTCGTAAGTAAAGACAATGTATTTTATAGAAGTACCGAAGATAAGATATGTTATAAAGCATACAAAACGAAGCCGCTTTCTCTCAATTTAGAAAGAAGTCGGTTTTGATATTGATTGGATTTGATTCAAATGTCAGTCAAAATAATTTCTTTGCCTTTGATTTGCGCCTTAAGATGATAGGACTTTTCAATTACTTCCAGCACTTCGTTTAAATTGGTAAGAGGTAGTGTACCGGTAAAAGTGTCGGTGGGACAGTTTTTACAGGTGATGTTGATTCGAACATTATAGCTTTGTTCAATAGTATGGATGACTTCAGAGAATTTAGTATTTCTGAATATCATGTTGCCATGTCTCCATGCTGATATTTTTGGGTGTCCTCTTCTGCAATGATGAAAATATTACCTGTTGATTGGTCTAATATTGCCTTTTGTTTCGGGTGAAGGATTACATTCTTATGACTTTGAGTTGCACCAAGCCATACGCTTCCTTCCTCTAGGGCCAGTTCGGCTGTTTTATGATCCTTTCGTACTAAAAGATTAAAAGTAGTTCCCAGTACCTTTACTTGTAGTCCTTGGGCATCTATGATAAAAGGTACTTCCTTGTTTTTATCGATCTGAAAATAACCTTCTCCATCAAAGCTGATTTTCCTTTCTTTTTTGTTATAGGTTTGGGGGAAGTATGCTAACCTGGATTCTGAATTCAGAGAAACAGCGGTGCCGTCCGGAAGAGTGACACTTGCCCGTTCTCCTCGAGCTGTACAGACAATCATTTCTTTGGTGGCAATTTGTCTGTTCTCATAATACAGATAGCCGGAAAGTATAATGAATACAGGCAATAATATAGTAGCGGCAATCTGGATTATACGACTAAAATCGAAGCCATTGCTTTTTTCTTCTTTTATGGAATTTTCGATCTGTGCCTTTATTTTGTCTATTTGTTTGTCGGGAACGGAAGTGACATCAATTTTTCATTCATCCAAGTTTGATACATTTCTTCCCCTATTTCATAGTCCGACATGGATTTAATTCTATTTCTGAGTTCCTGTAACTCCGCCGGGGATAGTTCGTCATTCCTATATTTGGTTTCAAGTTTCTTCATTTATTTTTTTCTATTTATGACATCCATTTATGTTGATAGTACCGAATTTTATTTTCTAATTAATAAAAAGTAACATTAGAAGTAACCATATTTTGTTTAATTTCTCCTTTAGGGTCTTAAGTCCTAGTGAAAGCTGGTTTTTTACGGTTTGTTCGCTTAAAAGAAGTTTTTCTGCTATTTCTTTATTGGATAACTGTTTGAACCGGGATAGACGAATTACTTTTTGCTGAGTGTCTGGGAGCTTTTCTATTGTTTTGAGGAATCTGAATAGGAATTCATTATATTCCAGCTTGTAATGAGTGTCCTCGGTTGACAGGGTATCTATATGATAAATGTATTCTTCATATATGGGATGGTTTATTTTCTGACGGTATGCATTGATGAGACGGTGTTTAGCCATAATAAAAAGTAGAGAACGTAATGTTTCATCTTGTCTTATATTTATACGGTTAGACCACAGTTTTACAAAAACCTCTTGTACGATTTCCTCTGATTCTTCGGAAGATTTGGTAAATTGTAAACTATAAGCATACAGGCGTTTGGAGTACATTTGATAAATTTTGTCAAATGCCTTATGCGATCCTTGTTTTAAGTCATGAATCAAGTGTCGTTCTATATTTTCTATGTGCTCTTCCAAGATATATGGTGTTACCTAAATGTGGATTAATCCCATAATATTCGTTTGCAAAGATAATCATTATGTATTTCTCTTGTGTATCTCTAGAACTAATTTTGTATGATATCTGAATATGTCTTTTAATTGTAAGAAATAGGTTCAATAGTAATTTTTTCTTGTTTTAAGACTAATTCTCTTCCTTATATTCAAACCATTGGTATGATGCTTTATTTATCGATTGTTTTCCATTACTTGTCGCATATATTCCGACTCCCGTACCATTAAAGCGGTTGACCTTATTATCCGACACAGCATCTACACTTTGTACCTCTCCCACTTGATAAAGCATATCATTTGACAAACTGGCATAGAATGTTAATGTAGCTCCTTTGGCGACCAAGCGTAATATGACAGATTTTTCCTTCCAAGGCAGTGTCGCAATTATTGTTTTTTTGCCTAGAAGTACTTTTATCAAACGGATTTCATTCTTTCCTTTCAGTAATGAATAATAGCCTTTAGCTGTACGATACAGAACCAAGCCCGCCCATTCGTTCGCCCGACGGGTGGAGAAACTCATTGTCGTGGTGGCAGAAAAATTATGGGAATGTACACGGCGCAGAAGCATGGAGGGACATACCAGACTGTCTGCCATCTCAGGTCGGAGAGACAAAAACAAGTTGCCATCGGCAAAATGATGGAAAGGTTGCTCAGGGATACGCATTGTAGCCCATTCCGGTGATAAAGCAGAACTTTCAAAATCATTCTGTTTATCTGTCTTCGACACCGGCGTCCATGGTAAAGGTGGACGTTTCAACCGGTTTCCGATAACACCAATGCCGGGATTGAAGATAGGTTCACCGTTTTGAAAACTCACCTCACAAAGAAAGGTTTCGCGTCCTAAAGGCACCAGTCCTCCTTCCACAATTCGTTTACCGAGAAACACAGCATACCAATCTCCGGTCGGTGTCTGTACCAGATCGGCATGTCCGAGAGACTGCACAGGGTAGTCCTTGCCAAGATGGCGGTGTGTCAATACGGGATTGACGGTACAAGTACATACGGTCCCCAGAGGATTTAGCAGTGAGGGCGGTAACAGCATGGTTATAATCCGATCCTCCTTCAGCCATCAACAATAGATAGTGGTCCTCTATTTTGTATAAATGAGGCCCTTCGGCGTACTTTGCATTAGCCGCATGGCCATAGGCCAATGTTTTTCGTTCTCCGACCAGACATCTTTTTTGGAGGTCCAGCTCCTGCATCCATACGGCACACTGGGCAGGCCATGCGCTCTTAAAATCCAGCGATTGCCTGTATAATAACAGCGTCCGTCCTCATCAAAAAAAGAGAAGGGTCAATGCCGGGAGCATCTTTCAGCCACACCGGATCCGACCAGGGACGGCCGGATTCTTGGCTGTCATGTAGAAATTGCCACCACAGCCATGAGCTGTGGTGATAAGATAGAATGTTCCATTATGATAACGCAAAGTGGGGGCCCAGATGCCGTCATTATCCGTCATACCGTTAAGTCGATAGCCTTGGGATTGGTTAATGCATGACCGATAAGCGACCAGTTAGTCAGGTCACGGCTGTGATAAATAGGAAGTCCGGGAAACCATGTGAATGATGAAGTGACTAAATAATAATCTTCTCCTACCCGGCAGATGGAAGGATCTGGATGGAATCCCGTGCGAATGGGATTGGAAATGGAATCCGGAATAATCGTTTCTCCCATCATTCTTGCACACAAAAAAATAGTAACTAACAGTAAAAGTAATCTTTTTATTTTTCTGTTTAGAAATATGAAACTGCGCGTTATTATAATATTTCTCATCGTTATTTAATATATTAGCAATTATTATACTTCAAATTTTCCAGTGTTACATTTCTTCTGTCTTTTGCATGGTTAATTCTGTATCTCAGCCCTTTTGCATAAGATATGGAATAGCTCAAAAGTGATAGACATTGTCTATCGTTACGAAAGTGTCGTCACTTCCATAGATTGTTTTTGTCTTGTCTGTCCATACCGGCCGTACCCCTGTTATCTCAACCTGTAAGGTATAATTTGCCTTCGACATTTTCGGTGTTATAATTCGAATTGCTTTTTCCGGATACTTGCTGTAGAAATCTACCAATGAAGAATATACAGTATCTTTCTCGGCATTTAATACACTTACTTTGGCGTATCCGCATGAGGGTTTGTTTCTCCAACAATAGCGGCATGAGTTCCTCTGAACGCTATCTCCAACACGTCTCCTTTTTGATTGGACTTCCATGCCCCGTACAACTTTTTCCCTTTGTTCAGAGCGTCTGCCGGTTTTAGCTTCCTGATGTCCCATGCCTGCCAATATTCAGGGATGGATATTTTTGTTCCATCCACTTGTAAAGGCATCCATACATATGTGGCGGCTGAGGCCTGATGCGGATAAGACCAACGATCTCCCATAAACATAGGTATGGTATCATTACCGCATTTCAACGGGAATACAAATGTACTTTGCGAATTGTAGGTCAGCTTGCCTTCCGGGCAGAACAGCCCTTGTTTCGTCCAAGGACCTTCTATCTGGGGAGCCGTAAAATAGAAGTTGTCATTTTTCTCCCAACTGGTCAGGTTTGAGGTAAGCATGAAATAGACACCATTCTTTTTGAACATGGCCGGTGATTCGCCCATGCCTTTAATGTGGCCACTTCAGCCTCTATCGAACGGTAATCATCACTTAACCGATAAACAGGGCCATGATGAATCAGTAAATATCCTTTTCCATCGGTGTCCTGAAAGGTTCCCATATCCCAGCGTTTTACCGGTTGTCCCTTATAGAGCAACGGTCCCTGCAACTGATAGTCACCTGCAATCGTTTTGCAGGTGGCTAAACCGATATAAGGGTCCTTGTATCCCATATCATCGGCATGCATCAGCATGATATACTCGCCCGTCTTAGGGCATTTCATCACTTTTACACGCTCACCTACGCGATTGGGGCCAAGGATGCCTTCGGGTTGGACTCTAAGGACAATGTTCTCGAATTTCCAGTTTACAAGGTCATCCGAAGAATAACATGAGAAGCCGGGGAAAGCGTTACTTTTGTCCGATTTCCATTCTCCGAAAAGATAATATCTTCCGTTTTCTTCCACAATACAAGCGCCATGTGCATTGACAATATTTCCCTTGTCATCAAACCATGGAATACCGTTGACTACTAAATTGTTTTGAGCTGTGGCTGTTCCTGCTTTCAATAAGAGGAACAACAAGAATAGTAAATATTTCATCATGTTCTTTTATTTTTTTGTTGGTAAATAATATACTCATAGTCCGTTCTATTCATTGGTATCTGAACCATAGATTAGAATTTATACTGCCTATTTTATAAAGATATAGCTTTTTTTATTCAAAAATTACGGTTCTCGGAGCAAAAAAGGTGAAATTCCGCGTTTTGAACTGAGTCATAACGCATTAAACAGAAAACCTCAGAAATAGTAACGATGGCAATTTAGCAAAGAAACGCAAGGTAATGAAATAGAACGGTTGCCAAGTCATTACCCGATAATGCAGTAAAGTTTTTCTTTGTGTCGTCACGTTTCATCGTTCTGCGTCAGTTTGCATATCAATGTATAACTCGCTGATAACTAATTTGTAACCAAAAAAAAGATTAGATTATGCGAAGTACATTTAAGGTGCTGTTCTACGTGAACGGGAGCAAAGAAGAAAACGGTATTGTCCTATTATGGGACGAGTGACAATCAACGGTTCTGTGGCTCAATTCAGTTGCAAGCAGAGCATCCACAAAGACCTATGGGATGTGAAAGGAAACCGCGCAAAGGGCAAAAGCAAGGAATCGCGAGACATCAATTTGGCCTTGGATAATATCAAGGCTCAAATCATCAAACACTATCAACGCATTTCGGATAGAGAAGCGTTTGTAACAGCAGAATGGTACGAAATGCCTATCAGGGTATCGGAACGGAATATGAGACCCTGCTCCGAGCATTCGACAAAGAGAACGAAGCCTTTGCCAAACGAGTTGGCAAGGATCGTTCTCTGAGTACATATCAAAAGTATCTCACCGTAAGAAAATATCTTGCGGAGTTTATCAAGGTAAACTATAAGCGTTCCGATATTGCGATGAATGAACTTACAGAGGATTTCATTCGTGATTATTGCTTGTATCTGAGAAATGAGGTCGGATTGGCTCAATCATCAGTGTGGATATACTCCATTCCATTGAAGCACATTGTAACCACTGCTCACTATAATGGCAAGATTGCACGCAACCCATTTGCCCAGTACAAGGTTGACCCCGACCACAAAGAACGAGGTTTTCTGACCGAAGATGAGTTGCAAGCCTTTACAACGATTGAATTGAACAATCCCGATTTGGAATTGGCAAGAGATTTATTCGTGTTCGGTTGTTGGACGGGAATATCATTCATAGATATTAAGAACTTGACAACGGAGAATATTACAATGTTGGGCGGTTCTCCTTGGATAGTATCGAAGCGACAAAAGACGGGTGTACCGTTCCAAATCAAGTTGATGGATATTCCTATGCAGATTATCAAGCGATACGAACCATATAGAATAAGTAGCAATCTATTCAACATCGGCAGCCACGACACTATAAATAAACGCATAAAAGAGGTTGCTAAATTGTGCGGTATAGAGAAGCGAACTTCGTTCCATCTTAGCCGTCATACATTTGCAGTGTTAGCCTTGAACTATGGAATGCCGATAGAGAGTGTGAGCAAGATTCTCGGACATACGAATATTACCACAACGCAGATTTACGCAAAGGTAACAAACACCAAACTCGAACACGATATATCAATGTTTGAGAGTAGAGTTTGTGAAAGATTTGCAATATAGTAGGTATGAAACGAGCAATAATAACAATCAGCGAAAGCGGCAATGTAAATATTCCAAGCGGTAATGTTTGGATGTCGTTCTCGGAGCTTGTAGTGCTGTTCGATGTGGCAGCACCCACATTAAAGGCTACAATCCGAGCCATACATAAAAGCGGAGTTATAGCGGAGCACACCCAACATTGCGAAGTGATGCCATATACCTATTGGGCTACCCTATATAATATGGATATGATTGTCGCCCTTGCTTTTCGTATCAACTCATACGGTGCAGAAAAGATACGGACAGAGGTATTAAAGAGGATATGCGGACGAGAAGAGAAAGTATGTTATCTCTTTTCGCTTGCCAATTGTTCAAAGGCTATCTCATAGATTGGATAAATAGCAGGTACGCAATGAATACCTGCTATTTATCATTTATCGCTTCTGCTCCTCTATAAATACATCTATCTCTCCTAAATAACCTATTTCTTTAGGAAGTACAAACATATTGTTGGATTTACATATTTTCTAAAATGGTCTTCAATATCGGATATTTCCAAATCTTCAATGCTTGTATGGGTATTGAATCCCACAGGTTGGATATGACACAATTTCCAATCAGACAAAGCATAACTACCTAATGGCTTAGTATATTTAGCTTTTGCCTTAATATCCTTTGTTGCCATAAATACCACTGGTAACTCCTTCTGGCTCAAAAGTTCTTTAATTTGAGATAAGGTAAACACCGTTCCTTTTAATACATTACTATACGCCCAAATAGCTACGGTATTATCTGAAACGATAATCTCTCTTCCACAGGGATGCACAAATGATTGACCTCGTTTGTTTGTTTCTTTACGAATAATCAATGGCATATCTTTGTCTGCAATCCATTCCTCTATCAGATTACTCCAATTTTCAAGTACTTCAACATCTATCTGAGGGTTATTAGGAGAATTACGCCACAAAGTTCCTATCTCCTTAATTTTCATTCGGATTTTCTCTCCTACCAAATCTTTTGTGGGCATACATTTTTCGGACTTCTTATATGGCGTGGGTTGTCCCGATATTAGAAACTGCATAGCTCGTTTGGGAGGATATTTACAACTATACAATCTGCCTCTTGATAGCTCTTGGTTTCAATGACATTTGAAAAGACACGATAGAAATCAGCTTTTGTAAACTTGAATGTTCCATCTGAAGTATGAACAATAAATGAATCATTATCATTCAAAGGCTCAATCAAATCAGCCTTGAAACATAATCTACTACTTGTATATTCTACCATATGCTAACTATTCAAACAAATTATACCACAAAGGTACTCGAAATAAACCAAATGAGAGAATTTCTGCCGTTTATAATTGCCTTGAGTTTATAGCACCCCTCAAATTCCAATCCCCATAGTACTTTATTCACTATTCTGCTATAATTTGCGTAGCAACTTATCCGTCAATCACTTATATTTTTGTAGCTGACATTTTTTGAACCTAAAAGCATTTGAAAATGGAAGCTAACAAAGTAACAACGAGCCATAAACCGCCATCAGATGGTGGTATGGCAAGAGAAGAATTTATCCGAGTGGGAACAACGCTCTACAAGATTGTGGAGCAACCGAGACTGAGCGGTGGATATGTGAAAAAGCGTATCCCTTGGAACAATGAAACACTTCGCCAAGACTATGGCAAGGACTATATCGGCAGCGTTCCCAAGTATGACGGATTTTGTACCGTCCCCGAACACATCGGCTATCGCCCTGTAATCGGTAAGTTCCTAAATCTCTATGAGCCGATAGACCACCAACCGCATGAGGGAGATTTCCCCTCTGTCCGCTCATTGGTGGAGCATATCTTCGGTGAGCAATACGAGTTGGGTATGGACTATCTGCAACTGCTCTACCTGCAACCCGTTCAGAAGTTACCAATCCTGCTATTGGTATCGGAGGAACGCAATACAGGCAAGAGTACATTTCTGAATTTTCTGAAAGCTCTCTTTCAGAACAATGTAACATTCAACACCAATGAGGATTTCCGCAGTCAATTCAATTCCGATTGGGCAGGCAAACTCCTTATCGTGGTTGATGAGGTGTTACTCAACCGCAGGGAGGACAGCGAAAGGTTGAAGAATCTAAGCACCACACTATCCTACAAAGTGGAAGCCAAAGGCAAAGACCGTGATGAGATAGCGTTCTTCGCCAAATTCGTGCTATGCTCCAACAACGAGTATCTGCCCGTAATCATTGATGCAGGGGAAACACGCTATTGGGTACGCAAGATAAACCGCTTGCAGTCCGATGACACCAATTTCCTGCAACGCTTGAAAGCGGAGATACCCGCATTTCTCCATTTCCTCACTAATCGAGAGTTATCCACCGAGAGGGAGAGCCGAATGTGGTTCAATCCCTCATTGTTGCATACCGAAGCGTTACAGAGGATAATCCGCAGTAACCGCAATCGATTGGAGATAGAGATGTCGGAGCTGTTGCTCGATATTATGGCAACAATGAATATCGATAGCGTTTCATTCTGCCTTAACGACCTTATTGTGCTGTTGATGCACTCGCAGGTAAAGGTAGAGAAACATCAAGTGCGTAAGGTGGTACAGGAGTGTTGGAAACTGACACCTGCTCCCAATGGGCTTACCTATACCACCTATCAAGGCAACTACAACCAGAGTTGCCACTATGAGCCTATAAGGAGAGTGGGACGCTTCTACACCATCACAAGGGAGCAACTCGAATCCTTGTAACACTATCATTTTTCTGTTGAATTGTTGAATATGAGTATAAACACACTGATAATAAACAATATACGCTCTCAACAAAATCTCAACAAGCCAAAAGAGAAGTTGAGATACAGCGCACTCTCGTTTGTAGATTTCTCTTTTGGTGAGTGGTTTGTTGAGAATATGTTGAGCTGTTAAAAGTCTGTATATAAACATATTACATCAACAATTCATCAAATCAACAAATTTTCATCAACCTTAAAACCGTATGTAATATGACAATCCAAGACGCAAAACAAATTAAGTTGGCAGACTATCTGCAAAGTTTGGGTTATACACCCGTAAAGCAACAAGGCAGGAGCCTATGGTATAAATCACCGCTGAGGAACGAAACCGATGCTTCGTTCAAGGTAAACACCGAGTTAAATCAATGGTACGACTTCGGTATCGGCAAGGGTGGCAACATCATCGCATTGGCAGCGGAGCTCTACCATAGCGAGAATGTAGCTATCTATTGGAACGCATAGCGGAGCGAACACCTTACATTCGCCCGGCATCCTTTTCTTTTGATGAGCAGAAAGCACATAACAGCAACTTTCAAGGCGTACAGGTTGGCGAGTTATCTTCTCCAGCCTTATCGACTATCTGCGAGGACGAGGAATAAACATCGAACTCGCCAAAAGAGAATGTAAGGAGTTGCGATACGAGTATGAAGGAAAAACCTACTTCGTTGTCGGTTTTCCGAATATCTCCGGTGGCTATGAACTCCGCAACCGCTACTTCAAAGGTGGTCTTGCTCCAAAAGATATTACCCATATCCGACAGCAGGGCGAGCAGCGAGATGCGTGCTACCTCTTCGAGGGCTTTATGGATTACCTCTCGTTCCTTACAATCCGAGTGAACAATAATCCCGAAGAGCCACGCACAGGCGAACAAGATTATATGGTGCTGAACTCCGTTACAAACCTCTCAAAAGCCGAGCAACTTCTACGCCCATACACGCGAATAGGTAGTTTTCTCGACAACGACCAAGCAGGACAAAGAGCGTATGAGAATCTGAAAAAGATGTTCGGGAATAGACTTCAAAATATGTCGCATCACTACGCAGGACATAAGGATTTGAATGACTATTTATGCCACAAAAACCAAACAAAACAAGTAGAGAAAAAGTCGCAAGTCCAATCCGCAAGGCGGATGCCACAACCGCAGCCGAAGAAGAAACGAGGCTTCAGGTATAGCCCACTATAACTACACGCTTCGCTTAAGTAGTTGTGGCTCTACCGAGGGTGCAGAGTGACCTCTCTGCACTCCGCTTATGGGCTTCGCCCCTAAGAACCCTCTTGCAAGCGAGAGCAGAGGCAAGCTCGCTTGAACTATGCCGACGCAGCGGAGGGTCGCAACGCAACCCCGACAGCGGAAGCAAGCAAACAAAACGACCTAATTGTAACCAATAAAGCAAATAACTATGGCAGTAAAAAGCAGCATACATATCAAGCCTTGCAACATATCATCGAGCGAGGCTCACAACCTAAGAACTCCCGAATATATGCGTAACATCGGAGAGTCGAAAATCTATCTAATACCCCAACTTGTTGCCGACAATGAGCATTGGATAAATCCATGCCTCGGAGACTATGATTTGCAGACGCATTACGAAAAAATCAAGCAGATGGTAAAGACTAAGACAGGGCGAGCGATGCAGGAAAAGGAACGAGAACGCAAAACCAAGAGTGGCAAGATTATCAAGGTGACAGGATGCTCACCCATTCGTGAGGGTGTACTACTCATCAAGCCCGAAACCACATTAGAGGATGTTCGCAGATTTGGCGAAGAGTGCCAACAGCGTTGGAGTATCACACCGCTACAAATATTCTTGCATAAAGACGAGGGGCATTGGCTCGGTGGAGAGCCAGCCCCTGACGATAAAGAGAGTTTTCAAATCGGTGGCAAATGGTTTAAGCCCAACTATCACGCACATATAGTATTCGATTGGATGGATCACGATACGGGCAAGAGCCGTAAACTCAACGATGATGATATGATGCAGATGCAGACATTGGCATCCGAGATCCTATCAATGGAGCGAGGACAGTCCAAAACAGAGACAGGCAAGGAGCATTTGGAACGAAACGACTTTATCATTGAGAAGCAGCGTGCCGAGCTTGAACGCATAGAGGCTGAACGACAACACAAGGAACACCAGATAGATCTTGCCGAGCAAGAACTCAAACAAGTGAAATCGGAGATACGCACCGACAAACTCAAAAGCGTTGCCACTGATGCAGCCACAGCCCTTGCAAGCGGGGTGAGTTCTCTTTTCGGCAGTGGTAAGATGAAATCGTTGGAACGCAAGAACGAGGATTTGAGGGACGAGATAGCAATCCGAGATGAGACCATCGAGCAACTGCAATCCAACATCAAGCAAATGGAGGTAGAACACCAAAAGCAGATACAGGAGGTCAAGCAATCATACGAAGCGGAGAATCGCAAGCTGTCGGAGTACATTGACAAGATTTTGCGTTACTTCCCGTATGTAGAGAAACTGATGCCGATGATTAAATATCTCAGCGAAAAGATGGGGTTCAATGACAACCTTATCAAAGCATTATGCACTTTCAAGGAAATCCCCGTAAAAGGTAAGCTCTATTCAACGATGTTTAACCAATCGTTTTCAGCCGATGGTGCGGTCTGCTCCCTCAAGGAAGATAAAGAGGGGCGATTTGACCTTAGAATCGATGGTGTTTCGCATCACTCTTGGTTCAGACGCAAGAAAGATGAGTTTATGGAAGCGTTAGGATTACCTACAAGCAGAAGACATAATCGAGGGTTGAAACTCTAAAATGCATATCAAGTCGTAATAATTTGCCCGTACAAGGCTTATTATTACGACTTTTTTGTAAATTTGCAGTTGGTTGGGGGCAACTCTATCCAAGACATAAGAGAAAAAGAAGAAGCGTTATGCTTATCTTGTACTTGAAAACGTAGGAAATTTTCAATTAGATGCAAGGATAGCATAGTGGTTCTCACGCGTATAGCGTGGGCTACTATTGTTACATCTGCATCTATGGTTTCCTACGACCTTCAAGTAAGAGTGTGGCTTTGTAGTTCACGCTTTTTCGTAGGTTGGACTAAAATGTTTATTAAATATAATACAACAAATTATGAAGAAGCTGATTGTATCATTCGCATTTGTTTTAATTGCTTTGACATCGTATGCTCAAAGGGGTTCCGAGCATCTTACCTTTAAGGGGATTCCCATCGAGGGAAGTATGACCGAATTTTGTCAAAAGTTAAAAGCTAAAGGATTCACATCTATTGGTAGTGAAAACAATCTTGCATTGTTTATGGGAGACTTTACAGGTCGTAATGCAACTATAGGGGTAACAGCTACAGATGATGGAAAAAGTGTATTTGCCGTAGCTGTGTTGTTTGACCCAAGTGGTGAATGGAATACGCTTGTTAATACTTATAACTATTATAAAGATTTATACACTCGAAAATATGGCAATCCGACTATTTCAAAAGAGAAGAACCCTGCCCATTCGGATTCCAATACAGCTTTAATGGCAGAAGTTCATCAAGGAACTGTTGTTTGGGGTAGTGCTTGGGAGGTAACAGGAGGAGACATTGAATTATCGATAGAAAAGACTTCTGGTATTTATGAGGGTATGGTAATGATTCGTTATCGTGATTCTCAAAATGTAGAAACCAAAATTCAAAAAGATTTAGAGGATATTTAGTATCCAATGTATGCGACTTATTTAAAATGTGTCTGGTACATGACTAAGAAATACAATCCGCTAATTGTCAAATAATAACATAACAGAATTATGAAAAAGCTTTTCTTATTATTCGCTTTAATGGTTATAGCTTCTACATCATATGCTCAAGTCTATAAAATGTATAAGACTCGGAACTATCATAATCAACTTCGCTTAAATACAATGACAGGCGAAGTACAACAAATTCAAGATGATGGTCAGTCTTGGGAGATTTGTAGTGCGAGAGAAATTTTAGGAGATAAAGAAGGACGATTTCGCCTTTATGAAACACAGAATATGTGGACATTCATAATGCTTGATACATATACAGGTAAGAATTGGCAAGTCCAGTTTAGTGTCAAGGGTGAGGATTACATGTTTGCAAATCCAATCAACATATTTTCTCTTGCATATCCTGAGAAGTCGTCAAATTGGACTAATAGATTTCAGATGTTTGCCACTGAAAACATGTGGACATTTATATTGTTGGACTCATATAATGGACGACTATGGCAAGTTCAATATAGTACACAAGATTTAGACAACCTATTTTGTATTCCTATAAATAAATACGAATTAGTAGAAAATAACGAAAGGTGTATATTCTCTATTCAGCCACTGACAAGTATGTATCAATACTATCTTATAAACGATAATACAGGTGATATGTGGAAATTTCAGTGGAGTACTAAGGGGGATGATTATAGATGGATTGAAAGATTCAGATAAATATTACTTCCAATATGCAGCCATTGTTTATTTTGGTAATTTGTATAATTGCTATTTCGGTTATTGTAATAGCAATGCTGAGGACACGCCTAAAAAACAAATCCAAAGAGCTTGCAAAAAAGCTAAACCATATATCTGCATATAGCGAGAAATCAAATTATGAGCAAGCAAGAGAGAGATTATCGGCTCTTAATGAGGGGGCGTTTATAGATATTCCCTCAGACTTGAATAATGGCTTTTATGGCAGGGTAATCTCCGCAACGCAAGAAAAAGATTTCATCAATCATTATAAGGCACATTTCCAAGAGGCATATTCACTTCTGAAGAAGCTTGAAGCCTTTAACATCACTCCATCAGAAACTATATCCAAATTCATTAACGACTTTGGAAGAATCAACAAACTTGTAAAACAACATAATGATGGTGTTATAACCTTTCTACTTGACACTCACAGGGACTTTTTCGACCATTGTCTAAAATACCCATTAGACAAGCAACAAAGACGCTCTATTGTTTCAGAAGAGGATAATTGTTTGGTAGTCAGTAGTGCAGGTAGCGGTAAAACCTCTTCTATTGTTGGCAAAGTAAAATACCTCACTGAAATCAAGGGAGTAGCACCCGAAAGGATTTTGCTTATCAGTTATACCAATAAGGCTGCTGCCGAACTTACCGAAAGAATGGCGACCAATGGATTGAGAGGTTACACATTTCATAAGTTAGCCATTGATATTATCGGCAAAACAACAGGTGCAAAACCATCTATTTGCGACAATACAGATTCATTGTTTGTAGATATATATCACAAATTGTTGGATAAATCGTCTTTCAAGAAAAGTATTGTGGAATACTTTGTTGATTACCAAACGAATGAAGCAGATTGGGAACAACGCAAGAATGAAAGACGAGAGCAATTATCAGAGCAAAAGAATGTGCAGCTAAAGGCGATGTTCCCCGATATGGACGGCAGAGCCATATATGTGAGAAGCGAGCAAGAACAAAAAATATGTTTTGCTTTGTCCTCGCTTGGAGTGAAATTCAGATATGAAGAACCATACGAGCATCAATTAGCAGATGAGATGCACTCACAATATCGTCCCGACTTCTCAATATATTTTGAGCAAGGAGGAGTAACCAAACGCATCTATCTTGAACATTTTGGAGTTGATGAACACGGGCTTGTTCCTGCTTGGTTCGCAAAAGAAAAGGGTATAACCTACGAAGAAGCCAATCAGAAATACAATGATGGTATAACTTGGAAGAAAGCGGCTCACGAGAAATTTGGTACACAACTATTAGTGACATCAAGTGCAGATTTCCATTATTCCGATATTAGGGATAAACTCCGTAAACTATTAGATGATGCAGGTGTACCAATTCAAGAAAAGACCGATGAGGAGTTATACGATTTAGTACTACCCAAAGGTAGCAAGCAGGAAAAGGCATTTATACGACTTGTCGTCACTTTCGTTACATTGGTGAAGTCAAGTTGCAAATCAATCAAAGAGGTTCTGAAACAAGCCAAAAATGCAGATGATGAACGAAGTGTATTTATCATCAAGAACATATTTCAACCTGTATATGAACGCTACATAAATGCGTTAAGCGATAGTAACCAAATTGATTTTACCGATGCTATTCTTCAAGCCACTGAGATATGTCGTACTTCACACCCTGTTGAGTATGATTATATCATAGTGGATGAGTTTCAAGATATTTCAGTTGACCGTTACAACTTCTTGAAAGTATTGCGAGAGGGTAATCCTCCTGCAAAGTTGTATTGTGTGGGTGATGATTGGCAGTCTATCTATCGCTTTTCGGGAAGTGATATGGCTCTATTCAATCAATTTTCCGAATATTTTGGAGCTACAGAGATAAACAAGATTGAAACGACATACAGATTTGGAGAACCTTTGGTTTCTTTGTCCTCGAACTTTATACAACGCAATAAAGCCCAAATACAAAAGAATATCCATTCGTTCAGTTCTGAAATGAGAACAGAGTTGGAATTCTATGCTTATGATAGACGAGATTACTGCAATACGATAGGGCAAATTGTGGCTTCTATTCCATCGGATAAATCAATATTCCTATTGGGGCGTTACTCTTTTGATGATTATTACCTCTCCTTTATGTTCCAATCAATTAAAGAGGGTAATAGATTCTACTATGTGATAGGAGGACGAAAAATAGAGTTTTTAACCGTACATAAGTCAAAAGGTCTTGAAGCGGATTATGTAATACTCTTACAATGCAATAAAGATACATACGGTTTCCCATCACAGGTGAGTGACGACCCTGTGCTTAACTATGTACTCACTAAAAGCGACCAATTCCCATACGGAGAAGAAAGAAGATTATTCTATGTTGCAATAACAAGGGCTAAGATAAAAACGCTTGTATTATACGATAAGCGTTTCTCGTCTGTATTTGTGGATGAGTTCTTGCACCCCGAAAAGGTTTCCGAAGAAAGCTATGTAAAACACCCCAACGCTAATAAAAGATGGACGAGAGGTGCAGACCAATTCCTATTGAAGTTACACAGCGAGGGAAAGAGTGTGAAATACATTGCTGCTAAAATGGGCAGAAGCCAAACATCTATCGTTATGCGATTGAATAAGCTTAAACAATAACTGCCATTGTTTTTTATGGTATGACATTGCTTGTGTCGAATAAATCTATTACCTTTGTAGCATCAAGAGTTATCACATTGGAGCATAACAATGAAGAACTCAGAAATACGAACGGTTGCTATCTCGTTACCTAATTTTCAAGCAATCCGAATAACCGTTTAATTCTAAGATAATTGCAAATTCTGCGATTTTTATTTCAAAAAAGTCTTTAATGAGAGTTTTTCTTTCAAATCAGCAGAACTAATTTTCAGCTTCACATTGCTGGGAGTTTTTGTGCTTCGGAGAATGATTTGCATCCTTCCCTGATACATTCGTTTGGAAGTTATGCCCTGAAAGAGCTCGTCCGTATAATGATCCCCGTTATCCAATGCCACCAACCGTGCCGCCCCTTCCATTTGTAAAGTAAGCGGCTCGTTGTAGTCCCATACCGGACGACCTTTTTTTGTCTATAGCCGTCACGTTTATATATTGCAAGTCCATACCGTCTGCCTTCCAATCTGCCGGCGTTTCCGTCTCAATCTGGAGTGCCACAGCTTTTCCGGCAGTTTCGATACGATGACGAGCCACTTCTTTGCCCGACTTGTCACGAGCTATTGCCACCACAGAGCCACCGTTGCCATAAGGGACATCCTTCCAATAAATCATATTACGCAGGTTTGCCTGTGTTGTATCGTTTTGCTGGACTCCCATGCTTTGACCGTTTACCAACAACTCTACAGAATGTGCATTGGTATAAGTGAAGAGTGACTGTCTGCTGCCTGGGATATGATTCCAGCACTCGTTCAGCGCCATGCGTCCCACTGTGACGTCATTCCAACTGACGCTTTCCGCCCCCGCCGCATCGACACGCCGATATGTACTTCGGGAATCTCCGGCATGAAAGCCGATTTAATAAGGTAAGCTTGGGGATAGGGGCGCATGGTATGGTCAAAGAAGGAGTAGTTCCAGCCTTTTTTGGGCCACTTGTTGGATTCTCCCCAATATTCGGCGGAGCCCCAATAGGCCATGCCCACCGTCCGTTTTCTGTCCATATTATAATAAGGCTGTAACAGCTTGCTGGTTTCAGCCTCACTTTGGAACAGGATAAGATCTGGCTGGTATTTCAAATAAGCGTCATATTTGTCCGACTGGTAATTGAACGATGCGACTTCTGTGGCGCAAGCCAGTTCGGGTGGTACCAAATAGTCGTTGAACTCCTTGTCATGCCGGGTTATAGCTCCCGCACGGGCGGGGAACATGGCTACAGTGGTGAGACGTGTATGATCCCATCTCTTTACCAGCTGGTTGAATATGTTATAGGTAGTGATTCCCCAATCGTTGGTTCCTTCGAAGCCTGCCCATCCTTCACGAATCTGAAGCTCGTTTCCCAAGCTCCACAAAATGATGGACGGACGGTTACGGTCGCGTTTGATCCATTCTGTAATCAGTTTGTGCCAGAGATGGGTGAACGGCTGGCGTCCGCCCCAATAGTCATTGTCACTCCATTTGTCCGTCAGTTCGTTCACCACCAGCATTCCCACACGGTCTGCAATGCGGGCAAAACTTTCACTGTACGGATTATGTGAGCAGCGGATGCAGTTGTAACCGAAGGATTTGAGTTGCAGCATCATGCGTTCGATTGCCCTGTCGTAACTGGCGGCTCCCAGCGCGCCCAGATCATGATGGTTGGCATTGCCCTGCAGGAATATCTTCTTCCCGTTGAGCTTGAAGCCGAATTCCGGTGAGAATTCCAGACTGCGGATACCGAACTGTTCGGTCAGGCTGTCCACCACCATACCGTCTGCCGTCACTACCACTTCAGCATTGTAGAGTTGTGGAAACTCACATGACCAAAGTTGCGGATTCTCTAGAGTAAACGCTGGTAATTTCACTTCCGTGCAGGTCTGGTGCGTATGTTCGGGCATACCGGATTGCACGTGCCCACGATGACACCTTCCGGATTGCGGAGGATGGTCCGTACCCGTACATCATGCTTCTGCCAGCCGTCCACCTCAACCTGTACGGCTACCGTTGCCCGGGAGGAGGAAACCTCGGGGGTGGTGATATACACCCCGTGGCGAGCGATGTGTGTGGGATTCTGCACCTGCAGATATACATCACGGAACAGACCGCCTCCCGTGTACCAGCGTGAACCTTTCTTGGGACCAGTGGAAGCATAAACAGCTACCACGTTTTCTCCGTCGTGACTCAGAAAGGGGGTAAGGTCCGCTTCAAGCCCCACATATCCATAATCTGTCGAGGCTATTTTTGTACCGTTCAGATAGACATCTCCCAGATAAATGATACCTCCGAAATCCAGGATTACCCGTTTCCCTTTCCACGACGGATCGGTAGGGAAAGACTTGCGGTACCATCCTTCGCACATGGGTTTGAATCCGCGTGCACCTCCGCCGCTTTCAGTCCAGGGTTGTTCGAACTGGAAATCATGAGGAAGGTCCAGGGTACGCCAGGAGGAGTCATCCAAGGTAGGTGAGGCAAAATCGGTATTTTTATTCTCGTTTGTAACCAATTGGAATTTCCAGCCAAAGTTAAAAAGAACTTTCTGCTGTGATGCAAAATTTTCCAAAGGTACATTGACTAGAGGGGCTTTTTCCTGTGTTTTCTGATATTGGGCTGTTACTCCGACAGGAGCAAGCATCAAGAAGAAAGCGATAATGATGTTTTTCATTTGATACATTATTATAAAGAATGAACACCGATTTGTGTCGGCTCGTTTATTACGCAAATATCGGAATTATAAAGAGTTGCAGACATGGAATTTAGTTACAATACCTGTATTATCGTACAAAAAGCACATACGATGGCTACTCTTTTCTTATCAGTCGTATGATATCAAGTTATTAGGGCACTCCAATATTTTATGATTGGAATGCCCTCAAACTTATTTTTCAGCAGGCATATCCGGCACTATAGGCCAATATGGATTTTGATAGATAGGAGAATTTTCTACTGTTTTGTTATCGGGGGCAGTGATCAAAAACTGCTTGACCATAATGGGGTGCAGATAATGGGCCATACGCCAAGTAAAACCATTATAACAGGTTTGTTTAGAATTCTTTTGGTAAGGGCGCAAGTATTCGCTGACATTAGGTGAAGAGACATTGGATGCGTCTGATCCATCATACAGCAAATCTGTATACCAAGCCTGCATGGGGGTGTTCCATAAATGGAACCTTCCGGTATATAAGGATGTTCGATCAACTGGTCCATAGCACGCCAACGGCATAAGTCCATATAACGAAGCCCATCCGCCATAAATTCGCATCGGCGCTCACGACGTATGTTATAGAGAGTTGCGTCTATTAACTTACCGCCGGAATACGCTCCCCAATCATTTTCTGCCTCTTTACTCATATCCGTTAAAGCAATAGTCTTTTGAAAATCCTCATCTACATGAGAACGACGGCGAATAATTTTCCAATATTCGGTCGCTGTTCCGTCCAAGGTACCATTCTTTTCATAACTGGCTTCCATGTAATTCAACAAGGCTTCTGTCGCACGATAAGCAATAGAGGCGGTATATCCTTTTGAATTGGAATAATATTTCTGATGAAAAGCTCCTCCTTTGCGTAAGGCATACCCAGTAACATAACGGCGTGCTCCGTCTGTAATGGTAATCAATGGATAAGTTTCTTCAACATTGGCTGTCTCACCAACCACATCTTTTATTAAGATGTTATGTTGTCCGGGTTCTTTCAGAAAGATAACCAATCTGCTGTCTCTGTTTTGACGAACGTCGTGTATGGTTTTGTCTCCCATATAATATCCGTCTCCGTTCATATAATCACCGTGGGTATAAACAGGAGTGCCGTCAGCCATCAAAAAGTTGTTCACAAAGCTGCGGGTGACACCTACGCCATTATTTCCCCAGCTGGCATAGACATTTACGTTGTGGTGTACTAAGTTATAAGCGTATCTGCGCCATAACAGCACTTCGTTGACTGAAGATAAATCTTCTTGAGCAAACATGTCAAAATAAGGGTTGGCAGTTTCGTTAGTTGACTGTTGCAGGACGCCTGTATTTTCTGTAAGTTTGTTTTTGTAGCGTTCTGCGATATCTTTAGAAGCCGTCATAGCGATTTCCAAAAAATAATCTATCTCACTGTCAATATTCCCACTGGGGTATTGATAAGTGGAATTGTAATCTTTTGCCTTGCCAGGCCAACCGTCACCATTGGTACAAAAGCCGTATTCTTAAAATATTTCAACCAAGTACCTTCAAATAGAGCTACGCGCGACTTTAATAAAATGGCAGCATCTGCGTTAATTCTAGTTGTCGGCATGTTTTTAGCTTTTAATAAAGTAATAGCTTTATCCAAATCACTTAGAATAAAGCGCGCCACCTCATTGCGCGGTGATCGTTTACTGGCTTCACTCAATGCTTCTTTGTCATCCGGCAATGGGTGGATAATTATGGGAAAATCTCCAAATAGCTGATAACGTTTAAAGTATTCACAAGCACGTAGGAAAAATAATTCACCGATATAGTGTTTTATGCTGTTAAGGTCACCATTGATGGTATTGGCATTGCCACTCAGCTCGTTCCCATCAGCATTATTATCCCCAAATTTGGCAACACATTCGATAATACAAAATTTATTTTGTATATTTTATCAAAATTCCAATTGCTGGTTTCCGCATTGTCCACTTTCCACAAGGTGGAAGTAAAACGATTGGGGGCTGTAACCTCTATTTGATTGTCCGTTGTTGCATCATCTTTGTAGATGCCGTATGTATTCCCAGTTCCGTGAGAGGAAGAATATCAGAGTACAGATTATCTGCAGAGGCTTGAATGTGGGTTGCCTCTGTAAAATATACTTCCGGGGAAATAGATGCCTCAGGTACTTCATCCAAATAGTCATCGCAAGCAGTAAATGCAAATCCTGATGAAGCGATTAGTACAGATAAGAATATATGTTTTGTTTTCATTATATATGTATTATTAAAGTGTTAAACTTAAGCCAAAAGACCAGGTGCTTGATAACGGATAAGCATTACCACCATTACCGCCACTAATTGTTTCCGGATCAAACAGAGAAGACAATGATGTTCCGGTCCAAAGATTTTCTCCGGAAACGAACACACGGCATTTGGTCAATCCTATATTTTTCATCCATTTGGCTGGGAGAGTATAACCCAATTGGAAATTCTTTAAACGAATATAGGATGCATCTTGTAAATAACGGCTTTGGGTTTCTTGGTTTTTAGCGCCTTCCTTGAATACAGGTCGTGGATAATAAGCATCTAGGTTTGCCGGAAGTTCGTGTCCGTCGATACCTATTGCCTGAGCGCGGAAATAATTTTGATGTTCTACCAAGCCACGGGCATGCCAAATGTCTTTATCTCCTCTTACACCAAATAGATAACCGCAGAAATTATCTTTTCCCCAATAATCCCGTTTCATTACTCCTTGGAAGAAAAAACGAACATCAAAGCCTTTCCAATCTGCATTTAGATCAATACCAAAGAAATATCGGGGAGTGCTGTTACCAATAACTTTCAAATCGCCATGATCGTCTAGTGTGCTGGCACCTTTAGATATTTTTCCGTCACCGTTCAAATCACGATACATAATATCACCGGCAGACCATTTGGAACCAATCGCTTCTTGCCCTCCTTTGGGTAATGAAGATAGATGAGCTTGCATCTCTTCTTCAGATTTAGCTATTCCTATTGTTTGCAATCCCCAGATTTCACCTATTTCTCGTCCTTCAACGTATTTGTTCAAACCAATAGTGTTAGTGGCATTGCTTGGATAGCTGGTGACAATAGTCTTAGCGTCTGAAAGGGTGAAAGTAGCACTATATCCCAATCCGTTATTTAAACGGTCTCTCCAACCGATAGATAATTCCCAACCGTTTGTCCTCAAATTACAGTTATTGGTTTTAGGGGCAGAGGTACCTAGTGTAAAAGGAAGTTCAGGGGCAGGTCCCACCATGCCGTCTGTATAACGAATGTAGTAATCAAAACTACCTGTCAGACGGTTATTGAAGAAACCATAGTCAAAACCGACATCCCAAGTACGGACTTTTCCCATGTTAAAGAGTTGCTGACTAAATCACCTGGTTCTGCTGTATTAGGTTTTTGGCTGTCTTGTAACCATGTTCCATTAGATGATTTTAGTATCATGTCACGATAGGTAGGATACCATGCTGTAGTATTCTGGTTGCCCAATTCACCGTAAGAAACACGCAATTTTAATGTGTTGGCTATATCTGTCAGCGACTCCCAGAATTTTTCCTGAGCGATGTTCCAGCCTAAAGAGAATGAAGGAGACCATTGCCAGCGACTTCCTCGACGGAAACGGGAAGAACCGTC
>ENA-OQJH01000275-OQJH01000275.1-human-gut-metagenome-genome-assembly--contig:-NODE-275-length-29909-cov-10.510946_pt1 | contig 29909 bp, 29 predicted proteins | sample MGYA00242597_ERZ504763 | MGnify/ENA primary metagenome ERZ504763 (study PRJEB26092, sample SAMD00036359) | human gut metagenome | host: Homo sapiens | study: EMG produced TPA metagenomics assembly of...
CATCCCGGCTCCGACCGGCGATCCGGAAGCTGGCACACAGCTTCTGATCAGTACCATCGACTACAACGAATACGTTGGACGTATCGGTGTCGGCAAAGTTGAAAACGGAACGATCCGCGTGAACCAGGACGTTATGCTGGTCAACCACCACGATCTGACCAAGAAGAAAAAAGTAAAGGTCAGCAAACTGTATGAATTTGACGGACTGAAAAAAGTAGAGGTTACTGAGGCAGGCATCGGTTCTATCGTTGCTGTTTCCGGTATCCCGGATATCCACATCGGCGATACTCTCTGCGGCGATCTGGACAACCCGGTTTCCATCCCGTTCCAGAAAATCTCCGAGCCGACCATTTCCATGAACTTCATCGTAAACGACAGCCCGCTGGCCGGTAAAGAAGGTAAATACGTTACCTCCCGCCACCTGCGCGACCGTCTGATGCGTGAGCTGAACACCGACGTTTCCCTGCGTGTCGAGGAGACTGATTCCGCAGACTGCTTCAAGGTTTCCGGCCGTGGTGAGCTGCATCTGTCCGTCCTGATCGAAAACATGCGCCGTGAGGGATATGAGTTCGCAGTAAGTAAGGCAGAGGTTATCTACAAAGAGGACGAGCGCGGACGCAAACTCGAGCCAATGGAAATCGCATACGTTGACGTTCCGGACGAGTTCTCCGGTACTGTCATCCAGCTCCTCAGCGAGCGTAAAGGCGAGCTTCACGGCATGAGCCGCGCAAGCGATGGTTCCACCCGTCTGGAGTTCGAAATCCCGGCACGAGGCCTGATTGGTTTCCGTGGAATCTTCATGACCTCCACCAAAGGAACTGGTATCCTGAACACCGAGTTTGAAGATTACGCACCGTACAAGGGCGACATTGAATACCGCAAACAGGGTTCCCTGATCGCTTTCGAGGCAGGTGAGTCCGTTACCTACGGTCTGTACTCCGCACAGGAGCGCGGTACTCTGTTCATCGGACCTGGCGAGAAGGTTTACGCCGGTATGGTTATCGGACAGAACGGTAAGGCCGAGGATATCGAGCTGAACGTCTGCAAGACGAAACACCTGACCAACACCCGTACTTCTTCCTCCGACGAGGCACTGCGTCTGACTCCGCCGAGAATCCTTTCCCTGGAGCAGGCTCTGGACTTCATCGACAAGGACGAGCTTCTTGAGGTTACTCCGGTTTCCTTACGTATCCGTAAGAAAGAGCTGGATTCCAGACTTCGTAAGAGAGCGGCAATGAAATAAATTTTCATAAAATGACATAAGAACCGCCGGTTCACTCTTGATTTGAGAGTAAACCGGCGGTTCTTTGTCGTTTTTCTATTCTGTTTTCTATTCGTTTGTCGTTCCGCCATGGAAGCCGTAATACGTCTCTCCCGCTGCAAGATCCACGCCGTTTGCCGCTGCAAGAGTATGAATCGTGACAAGCTCATACCCGCGGTTGATCAGCTCCGGCACGATCGTTGCACACGATTCTACGGTCGTCTCGTGGATATCATGCATCAGGATAATGTCTCCCGGGCTTACACTGTCGAGAACGGCGCTGATGTTTGCCTGTACATTTTTTGTCTGCCAGTCCAGGGTATCGACATCCCACATGATGCTCGGGCGGCCGATAGATGCGAGCAGTTCATCGGTGCTGTTTCCATACGGGAAACGGATGACAGTTGCACCTGTCCGTTGTTGTACTGGGCGATCAGATCATCCGTCATCTGGAACTGGGCAAGGCCGTCGTCGGTGCTCAGTTCTTTCATATTCGGATGCGCATAGGAGTGGTTTCCAAGCTCACAGCCGATCGCCGCCATACGCGGGATCACATCTGCACCGTATTTTTCCACATTGCTGCCGAGCATAAAGAACGTCGCCTGTGCCCCGTACTGCTCCAGCGTATCGAGAAGCGTGCTGGTATAGACGCCTGGGCCGTCATCAAAGGTCAGGGCTACCATCATCGAGCCGTTGCGGTCTGGCTGGTAAACACCCTGGTCATCAAAGTAACAGCCTTTTCCGCCGATCGCTTTCCAGCCGGTCGCCATGTAACCATTGGAATCAAAATGGTACTGGTTTCCGTCGATATCTGCCCAGCCGTTGACGTAGTACGTTGTGGCATCCGTTGCGTACCACCAGCCCGACGAGCTGTACTGCCATCCCGGCGTCTCATTCGGCGGCGTGGTCTCCGCAAGCTTCTTAATTCCCGCATTTCCCGATCCGTCCTCCGCCTCCGGCGCCGTCTCGCTCACCGTCTTTGCGGCTGTGTCATTACTCAGTACAATTCCTTTTTTCGCAAGCTGCGCTCCCGCAAATTTCCAGATAAGCGCAAGAAAAAGAAGGCCGATTACCACACACAGGGAAATCCGTGATACTTTCTGCATCATCTGTCTGCGGCGCATCTGCTTTCTTCTCTGTTTCAATGATTTTCTTTCCATATGATCTGTTTATACTCCATCGTCCCGCCCCTTTGCGGAACTTTCTTCCATCGTAACACAAACGTTTTTCGACATTTTTCTACTTACTATCATAACGTGATCTGACCTAAGATGCAAGGCACAAATTCTTACATTTTTCCACTTCTGGTAAATTAATGTTTATCGTTTCTTAACATCTTGTCACAAAAAAAGAGTGACTCTGCACCCATGGTAAAAGCGGATACAAAATCACTCTTTGTCACTCTCTTTTAAAAAACCTGGTTTCTTTCTGGTGCTTTGCCACCAAATCACAGGTCTTCCACCTGTCCAGCCTGATTATCCTCTCTGCTTAAGAGTAACTGCAAAATTTTAACGTTGCCAGAACAACAGAAGCAAACACCTTATGCCTCATGTCCTATTTTAGTCAGGAAATCGCTGCCCATCACCCATTTTTCGTTTTCCAGCGTCACAACGGACTCGAGTTTCCAGGTGACGGTCTCTATTTTGGTTTTGCGGAAGAAATGGAGGAAACGGGTTCGTCGCTCGATCGCAGCGGTCACGTTGGTTTCGATCTTCATCTGGTTGGATTCGTTGGTTACGGTTGTGGAGACGCTGCTCACGGTGATGCTGGTGATTCCGGTGTTGGTGTCGCTGTTCAGGTAGGCATCGCAGAGCTGCTGGTACTGTTCTTTGGCGGTTTTCTGTACGGCGGTGTCGGCGGAAAATTCATTTTTGATGGTGCTGAAGGATTTTCCGGCGGCTGCGGCTGTGAATACCTTGTCCAGGGACTCTTCTGCGCGGTCGGCGATGGTTTTGCCGGTGGAATCGTTGAGTTTTAAATCCGGCAGGAATTCCATGCTGCTGTTGTCCTGCACGAGGACGATCTCGCGGTATGGGTCTTTCTGTTTTTCGGTCAGTTCAATGGTGTGGCCGCCGAGGAAGAGATACGGGATTTTGTAGATGCTGACGTTATCTGCCGTCTCTTTTAAATACTTTTTCCCGACCTGCACGCCGTCCAGATAGAACGAGGCATCCGCCGGGACGGTGATTTCGACATCCGTCACGCAGCTGTCTTTCGGCACAACGTACCACTCTTTGAAGTTCCATTTTACGGTATCCCCGGCGGCGATCTCCAATGTTTCTTCCTGCGAGTCGCTCATGCCTTTTAACGTGTACCGCACAGTATAAATCCTGTTTTCCCCGGTCTCAAGATTCTGTTTTCTGCGCATGAAAAGCTCTTGATCTCCGGTGTTCCCTGCCCGTCAGTGCCGTCCTGTTTTGCTTTCCAGGTCATTGCATTGACGTAGTTCTTCCGCGACAGAAACGTGCTGTCCGGGAACTGGCATACATCGTATGCACTGTTCCAGTCTCCTGCCAGGCATGCTTCCACGTAATTCCGTCCTGCCGCCTGCGGCGCATACAGATACGCGCCTGCCATAAAAAATACGGCGCACAGAATCAGAAACAGACTGAGATTCACGATCAGAATCCGCAGACTCATCGGCAGATCACGAAATTTTGCCGCCCGTATTTTCACAGAAAGCTCCGTCGTCTCTTCTCCATCTTTTTCCACATGGCGGAATTTTTTTTCCTTTTCTTTTCCACTCTTGGAGCATAGTTTTCCTCATCTTTTCCTCTTTATTTGGTAATTATTCAGAGCCATGCGAAATGGAAGAAAAAATTGCGAATCATGCTTGCATGAATGAGCAGTTTTTCTGGAATTTCATATGGCGACAAGCCACATCGAGATGCAGCGTAAGCGGAATCGAGATGGGGCTCTGAATAATTACCTTGTTTCTTCCACCGAATACGTATGCACCCGGTCACTCGTCTGGCTGTATGCCTCGCCTTCCGCATAATACTCCTGCGACGTCGTGGAAAAACGCGTAATCGTCTCTTTCACACGCTCCCCCGTCGTTCCCTGATGAAGAAACAGCCCCACGATCATCAGAATCGCAAACACATTCAGAATCAGTACCGCCGCATTTGCCACGATGCCAGGTAATTTTTTATCCACATAGGCTTCCCTCTTTTCTGTCTCCATTGTAACAAAATGCTCCCGAAAATACAAGGAAAGCAGAGACCCCGGCGAACCGGAAATTCTCTGCTTTCCACAAATGACATATTTATTTTTTAACCTGAAAGGGTTTACTCCTCGGTATCATCCTTTGACGGAATCATTTCCTCAAAGTCGAAGTCAAGCATCGGCTCTTCCTCTTCAGCTGACGGCTCTTCAACCGGAGCTTCTGCCATCGGAGCTGCCGGAGCATCGTCCTCAAGATCTTCGGTCAGAATCAGATCCTCGTCCTCTTCTTCCTCGATCATGCTGTCGGTATTCAGATGAATGTTGCTGTAGCACTTCATACCGGTACCGGCCGGGATCGGTTTACCGATGATAACGTTCTCTTTCAGGCCTACCAGATGGTCAACCTTACCCTTGATAGCAGCGTCGGTCAGAACCTTGGTGGTCTCCTGGAAGGATGCTGCGGACAGGAAGGAATCGGATGCCAGGGATGCTTTGGTGATACCAAGCAGTACCTGTTTTCCTTCTGCCGGCTCTTTGCCTTCTGCGATCAGAGCTTTGTTGGTCTCGTCGTAATCCAGGAAGTCTACCATGTCGCCCGGAAGGAATTCGGTATCTCCGTTTTCCTCGATGCGGATCTTCTTCAGCATCTGGCGAACGATAACCTCGATATGCTTATCGTTGATTTCTACACCCTGCAGACGGTAAACTCGCTGTACCTCGCGGATCATGTAATCCTGAACGGCACGTACACCTTTGATCTTCAGGATATCATGCGGGTTGACAGAACCCTCGGTCAGCTCGTCTCCGGCTTCCAGAACTGTTCCGTCTGCGATCTTAATACGGGATCCGTAAGGGATCAGGTATGTCTTGGATACGCCGTCTTCCGGATTGGTAACAACGATTTCGCGTTTCTTCTTGGTGTCTTTGATCTGTGCAACACCGGCGATTTCGGTGATGATGGCAAGTCCTTTCGGCTTTCTTGCTCGAAAAGCTCCTCGACACGAGGAAGACCCTGTGTGATATCTCCACCGGCAACACCACCGGTATGGAAGGTACGCATGGTCAGCTGTGTACCAGGCTCACCGATCGACTGTGCTGCGATAATTCCGACAGACTCACCAACTGTACTGCCTCGCCGGTTGCCATGTTGGCACCATAGCATTTTGCGCAGATTCCGTTACCGGAACGGCAGGTAAGAATGGTACGGATTTTTACTTTTGTATAATGCTCACCGTTCTCGTTGATGCCGTCTTTGATGACACGGGCAGCACGTTTCGGGGTGATCATATGGTTTGCTTTTACAATGACGTTGCCGTCCTTGTCTTTGATCGTCTCGCAGGAGAAACGGCCTGTGATACGATCCTGCAGACTCTCGATCTGCTCTTTTCCGTCTGTGAACTCGCTGACCCACATACCCGGAATTTCGTCCTTGCCCTCGGCACAGTCGATTTCACGGATGATCAGGTCCTGAGAAACGTCTACCAGACGACGGGTCAGGTAACCAGAGTCGGCGGTACGAAGCGCGGTATCGGACATACCTTTTCGTGCTCCATGTGCGGACATGAAGTATTCCAGTACCTGAAGACCTTCACGGAAGTTTGACTTGATCGGCAGCTCGATGGTGTGTCCGGTTGTATCGGCCATCAGTCCTCGCATACCAGCCAGCTGTTTGATCTGCTTATCGGAACCACGGGCTCCGGAGTCAGCCATCATGAAGATGTTATTGTATTTATCCAGTCCGTCGAGCAATGCTTTTGTCAGCGCATCGTCGGTCTTCTTCCAGGTATCTACAACCTCTTTGTAACGCTCTTCGTCTGTAATCAGACCACGTTTGAAGTTTCTTGTAATCTTGTCTACCGTTGCCTGTGCTTCGGCGAGCATCTCCGGCTTCTGCGGCGGCACGGTCATATCGGAAATGGATACGGTCATGGCTGCACGGGTGGAGTATTTATATCCGGTTGCCTTGATATAGTCCAGAACCTCTGCGGTTTGGTAGCTCCGTGTGTATTGATGACTTTTTCCAGAATCTGTTTCAGCTGTTTCTTTGCAACGAGGAAATCAACCTCAAGCGCAAGCTCGTTACCCGGAACCGTACGGTCTACGTATCCCAGATCCTGCGGCAGAATCTCATTGAAGAGGAATCTTCCGAGTGTGGAGCTTACGTTCTGCTGCATTACAGTACCATCTTCCATCTCTTTTTCGCAGCGGATGGTAATCTTGGTCTGCAGGGTAATATATCCGTTCTCGTATGCCAGGATGGCTTCGTTCATATCGCGGAAGAAGCTTCCTTCGCCCTTCTCGCCCGGACGCTCCTGTGTCAGATAGTAGATACCAAGAACCATATCCTGGGAAGGAACGGCTACCAGACCACCATCGGACGGTTTCAGCAGGTTGTTCGGAGAAAGAAGCATGAAACGGCACTCTGCCTGCGCTTCTACAGACAGCGGCAGATGGACAGCCATCTGGTCACCGTCGAAGTCGGCGTTGAATGCGGTACAAACCAGCGGGTGCAGCTTAATCGCTTTACCTTCTACCAGAATCGGCTCGAACGCCTGGATACCCAGACGATGCAGGGTAGGGGCACGGTTCAGCATAACCGGATGCTCTTTGATGACGTCCTCGAGAACGTCCCATACCTGCGGCTCGAGTTTCTCGACCATTTTCTTTGCATTTTTGATGTTATGTGCAGTGCCGTTGGAAACCAGCTCTTTCATAACGAACGGTTTAAACAGCTCGATTGCCATTTCTTTCGGCAGACCGCACTGGTAAATCTTCAGTTCCGGTCCTACGACGATAACAGAACGGCCGGAGTAGTCAACACGTTTACCAAGAAGGTTCTGACGGAAACGGCCGGATTTACCTTTCAGCATGTCGGACAGAGATTTCAGAGGACGGTTTCCAGGACCGGTTACCGGACGGCCGCGGCGGCCGTTGTCGATCAGGGCATCAACTGCTCCTGGAGCATACGTTTCTCGTTGCGCACGATGATATCCGGTGCACCGAGCTCCAGCAGTCTCTTCAGACGGTTGTTACGGTTGATGATACGGCGGTACAGGTCATTCAGGTCAGATGTTGCAAAACGTCCTCCGTCAAGCTGTACCATAGGACGCAGATCCGGCGGAATAACCGGAACCGCATCAAGAATCATCCACTCCGGACGGTTTCCGGACTCACGGAATGCCTCAACAACCTCAAGTCTCTTGATGATGCGGGCTCTCTTCTGTCCGGTAGAATCTTTAAGACCTGCCTTTAATTCAGCAGACTCTTTTTCCAGATCGATTGCCATCAGAAGCTCTTTGATGGATTCCGCACCCATACCTGCACGGAAGCTGTTTCCGAACTCCTCTCTGGCATCCTGGTATTCTTTCTCGGTCAGAACCTGTTTGTACTGTAATTTGGTATCGCCTGCATCAAGAACGATGTAGTTTGCGAAATACAGAACCTTTTCCAGAGTTCTCGGAGACAGATCCAGGATCAGTCCCATACGGGACGGAATTCCTTTGAAATACCAGATGTGGGATACCGGAGCTGCCAGCTCAATGTGTCCCATACGCTCACGGCGCACACTGGATTTTGTTACTTCTACGCCGCATCGGTCGCAGATTACGCCTTTGTAGCGAATTTTCTTATATTTACCGCAATGGCACTCCCAGTCTTTGCTTGGTCCGAAGATTCTTTCACAGAACAGACCGTCTTTTTCCGGTTTCAGCGTTCTGTAGTTGATGGTCTCCGGTTTTTTTACCTCGCCATGGGACCACTCCCGGATTTTCTCCGGGGAGGCAAGTCCTATTTTGATGGCATCAAAGCTCATCTGGTAATTTTCTTTTTTTGCTGTTTCTGGCATTTGATTACCCCTTTCCTCGCAAAGCGAAGATCTACAAGTTACATGTCATCATCTGAACTTTCATCCAGATCAAGATAAGAGTCTTCTTCTTCATCCTCTTCCACATCTACCATTTCTTCTCCGTCAAATTCTTTCTTGGAGAATCCATAGTCACCAAATCTCTCGTCCTCTCTGTCAGAGTAACGGTCTCCCTCGATGATGTGGTTCAGGTTGGTATCACCGTAATCAACTGATTCCATAATTTTAACTTCGGTATTGTCATCACGCAGTACGCGGACATCGAGTGCCAGGGACTGCAGCTCTTTCAACAATACTTTGAAGGATTCCGGAATACCAGGCTCCGGAATATTGTCGCCCTTGATGATGGCTTCGTATGTCTTCACACGGCCAACCACATCGTCAGACTTCACAGTCAGGATCTCCTGCAGCGTGTAGGATGCACCGTACGCCTCAAGAGCCCAAACCTCCATCTCTCCGAAACGCTGTCCACCGAACTGAGCTTTACCACCCAGAGGCTGCTGTGTAACGAGGGAGTATGGGCCGGTAGAACGGGCATGAATCTTATCGTCTACCAGGTGATGCAGTTTCAGGTAATGCATGTGTCCGATTGTCGTTCTTCCATCGAACGGCTCACCGGTACGTCCGTCGCGGAGCTGTACCTTACCGTCTCTTGCGATATCAACACCCTTCCACAGTTCTCTGTGATCCAGATGCTCTTCCAGATACTGATATACTTCCGGAAGCAGAATATCTTTATATTTCTCGGAGAATGCATCCCATTCCATGTTTACATAATCGTTTGCCAGTTCCAGGGTATCCTGAATATCTTTCTCGTTTGCGCCGTCGAAAATCGGGGTGGATACGTTAAATCCAAGCGCTGCTGCTGCAAGGCTCAGGTGGATCTCCAGCACCTGTCCGATGTTCATACGGGACGGCACACCCAGAGGATTCAGCACGATGTCCAGCGGACGTCCGTTCGGCAGGAACGGCATATCCTCTACCGGAAGTACACGGGAAACGACACCCTTGTTTCCGTGACGACCAGCCATCTTATCGCCGACAGAGATTTTTCTCTTCTGTGCGATGTAGATGCGGACTGCCTGGTTTACTCCAGGAGAAAGTTCGTCGCCGTTTTCACGGGTAAATACTTTGGCGTCCACGATGATACCATACTCACCGTGCGGTACTTTCAGGGAAGTATCACGTACTTCTCTTGCTTTCTCGCCAAAGATGGCACGGAGCAGACGCTCCTCTGCGGTCAGCTCGGTTTCTCCCTTCGGAGTTACTTTTCCGACCAGAATATCACCGGCACGTACCTCTGCACCGATGCGGATGATTCCACGCTCGTCCAGGTCTTTTAAGGCTTCATCGCCGACGCCGGAACGTCTTTTGTGATCTCTTCCGGTCCAAGCTTGGTGTCACGGGCCTCTGCCTCGTACTCCTCGATGTGGATGGAAGTGTAAACATCATCCTGTACCAGACGCTCGCTTAAGAGTACGGCGTCCTCGTAGTTATATCCTTCCCAGGTCATAAATCCGATCAGCGGGTTTTTACCAAGAGCAAGCTCGCCCTGGTAGGTAGACGGACCGTCTGCGATTACTTCGCCGGCCTCTACATGGTCACCTTTAAATACGATCGGTTTCTGGTTGTAGCAGTTGCTCTGGTTGCTTCGCATGAATTTGGTCAGATGGTAAACATCTTTTGTTCCGTCATCATTGTTCATGCGGATCTCGTTGGAGCAGGAATAGGAAATGGTTCCTGCTTTTTTTGCAACGACGCAGACACCGGAGTCTACGGCTGCTTTTGCTTCGATACCGGTTCCTACTACAGGAGCATCGGTGATCATCAGCGGTACGGCCTGACGCTGCATGTTGGATCCCATCAGCGCACGGTTCGCATCGTCGTTCTGAAGGAACGGGATCAGCGCCGTAGCAACGGAGAATACCATCTTCGGAGACACGTCCATGTAATCAAACATGTGCGGCTCGTAGGACTGGGTCTCATCCAGATAACGTCCGGAAACGTTCTTGTTGAGGAAGTGTCCTTCTGCATCCAGCGGCTCATTTGCCTGTGCTACATGGTAATTATCCTCTTCATCTGCGGTCATGTAGACTACTTCGTCGGTAACACGCGGATTTTTCGGATCTGATTTGTCAATTCTTCTGTATGGAGCCTCAACGAAGCCATACTCGTTGATGCGCGCATACGATGCCAGAGAGTTGATCAGACCGATGTTCGGTCCCTCAGGAGTCTCGATCGGGCACATTCTTCCGTAATGGGAGTAGTGTACGTCTCGAACCTCGAATCCGGCACGGTCACGGGACAGACCGCCAGGTCCAAGGGCGGAAAGACGTCTCTTGTGCGTCAGCTCTCCAAGTGGGTTATTCTGATCCATGAACTGGGACAGCTGGGAAGATCCGAAGAACTCTTTGATTGCAGCTGTAACCGGTTTGATATTGATCAGGGACTGCGGAGAAATTCCGTCGATGTCCTGTGTTGTCATTCTTTCGCGTACCACACGCTCCATACGGGACAGACCGATGCGGTACTGGTTCTGAAGCAGCTCACCTACGGCACGGATTCTACGGTTGCCAGGTGGTCGATATCATCGGCATTTCCTGCGCCGTATTCCAGATGCATGTTGTAGTTGATGGAAGCGAAAATATCTTCCTTTGTGATATGTTTCGGAATCAGGTCGTGAATGTCACGTTTGATCGCCTGTTTGATCTCTTCGATATCGGTATTTTCCTCCAGGATCTTTTCCAGAACCGGATAGTATACTTTCTCGTTGATGCCAAGTTCTTCCTCGTCAACATCTACCCATGCTTTCAGATCTACCATTAAGTTGGAAAGAACTTTTACGTTTCTCTCCTCTGTCTGAATCCATACATACGGTACTGCTGCGTTCTGAATCTTGTCTGCGAGTTCCAGAGTAACGGTGGTGCCTTTTTCTGCAAGGATTTCACCGGTTGACGGATCTACAACATCCTCAGCGAGGATCTGGTTGCGGATACGGCTGCGCAGTGCAAGTTTCTTGTTGAATTTATAACGGCCTACCTTTGCCAGGTCATAGCGACGCGGGTCAAAGAACATGCTCATGATGAGGCTCTCTGCATTTTCTACTGCGAGAGGCTCGCCCGGACGAATTTTCTTGTACAGCTCGAGAAGACCTTCCTGATAGTTGGTGGAAGTATCTTTGGTGAAGCTTGCAAGAATCTTCGGCTCTTCACCGAACAGCTCTACGATCTCTGCATTGGAGCTTACTCCAAGTGCACGGATGAGGACTGTGATCGGAACTTTTCTGGTACGGTCTACGCGGACATAGAAGACGTCGTTGGAATCGGTCTCGTACTCCAGCCATGCTCCACGGTTCGGGATTACGGTACAGGAGAACAGTCTCTTTCCGAGCTTATCATGTGCGATGCCGTAATAAATACCAGGGGAACGTACCAGCTGGCTGACGATTACTCGCTCTGCACCATTGATAACGAATGTTCCTGTTGCTGTCATCAACGGCAGATCACCCATGAAAATTTCGTGCTCTGTGATCTCGTCTTTTTCCTTATTATATAATCTTACTTTTACCTTTAACGGTGCCGCATAAGTAGCGTCACGCTGTTACACTCTTCGATTGAGTATTTTACGTCATCTTCACACAGTGTAAGTCTACGAATTCAAGGCTCAGCCGTCCGCCGTAGTCGGAGATTGGTGAAATGTCATCAAAGACTTCCTTGAGTCCGCTTCTCAGGAACCAGTCATAGGAATCCTTCTGGACTTCAATCAAGTTGGGCATTTCCAATACTTCTTTTTGTCTCTGGTAACTCATTCGCATACTTTTTCCGGTAGGTATCGGACGTATTCTGTTTTTCTCCATTGACGTTGTCACCCCTTGTGTTATAATATATTTATTACCGCTCATGCCTGAACAAAAGGTTTTAGGCATATCTTGCCATAATAGTGCATTTTCTAGATTATCATGTTTTTTCAAGTGTGTCAACAAAACAGATTGTATTTTTTTCAGTACAATCCGTTTTTTACTGGTTTTTCTTCCGTGACCCTGTTAGAATAATACTTTAGATGTGATTGAAAGCACCGAATTTTCAGAAAAAACCGCCTGTTTGATTTTTTTATTTTTCAAATCAAACAGGCGGTTTTTTTATTCTAATTTTTTAATATTTCAGAGCTCCATCCCGATTCCGCTTATGCCGCGTCGAATCGTTCTTTTTAATGCTGAATATTGTCAGCCATCATGTCCATAAAGCTCCATGGTTTCAGAACTTTGTTGATCTCTGCAAACACTTTATCATCGTAGTTGTGTTTTACTTCCGTTTTGCGGTCAAACACCATGGTATCCGCATCCTCTGCTTCTACTTCCGGCCAGTGCGGGAGTCCGGCATGATCCGGGGTGCCGTTCTTTGCGAAGGCAAGAAGTGCTCCGAAGATTTCGCTTTCCAGTTTATCGCTGACATCCGGGATGCCACAAATTTCTACGAGATCTGCGTTTCCGAAGAAATATGGGATATCGGAGCAGTGCCATGCCGGCTTGCCGTGCTGGAACGGGAATTCCAGAGCGAAGTTGTAGAGATATGCTTTGCCGCCGCCTTTTGCGAACAGTTTGGCAAGTTTTACGGTCGGCTCACGCATTGCACGGTCGATGGCAAGAACATCTACGCCGTTCTTCTCCGGATATGCTTCTTTGAAAGCGTCCAGAACCTTTTCGGCATTGTCTCCATAAACCTTTTTGAGGATTTCCAGAATCTCTTCCGCTGTCAGTTTGTTCTTATCATAAGCTGCCGGTGCAAACGTTGCGAACTCGCCGTATACGGTTCCGATCATCATCGGAATCTGATGTGCATGCTCACGGAAGCCTGCGTCGAATGGATTTCCATAGAAGTAATCGCCCTTTTTCGGGCCGCCGCCGATGTAGCCGCCACTCTGTGCAATCGCCGGAGCCACTTTTGCATATGCAGCAGCAAGCTGCGGATACGGTACAGTTTCCAGCTGAGCCACATCGTCAAAGCCGAGCGCTTTCATCATTGCCGTAATAATCTCCGTGCCGTCTTTCTCTCCTGCGCCGAGCGGATCGTCCTCCATAACACCGCTCATGACAAGACCTTTCTGGAACAGACCGTCTGCTGATGGAATCTGCATCAGGTCAGTCACCTTCATTCCGCCGCCGGACTGGCCGAAAATGGTTACATTCTCCGGATCGCCGCCGAACAGGGCAATATTGTCATGTACCCACTGCAGGGCTGCCACCATATCGGCGTGGCCTGCGTTTGCGGAGTTTTTGTATTTTTCCCCAAACGGAGACAGATCCAGATATCCTAAAATATTCAGTCTGTGGTTGACAGAAACAAGAATCGAATCACCTTTCTTTGCGATGCTGACGCCGTCATACGCAACCTGCTCGATGGAAGATCCCGCTGCGTATCCACCGCCGTGGAACCATACGAGAACCGGTTTTTTGGCTTCCGGATCAAGTTTGTTTGTCCAGATATTTAAGGACTGGCAGTGCTCATCCTGCGGCCAGTAGCGGTGCGGAACCATAAGCTCGCCGTTCGGTGTATCTTGGTTCTGAAGCGGGCATACAAAGCCGTAGTTTGTCGCATCCTTCACGCCATCCCATTTGGACGGAACCGGCATCTGGAAACGGTCTGCGTATGCATACGGAATTCCTTTGTAAATGTAAACACCGTCATAAAAATAACCTTTTAAATCGCCGGATGTGGTATGCAGCACCGGCACGCCATCGTAATCAAATATTTTCCCCATTTTGAAATACCTCTTTTCTGTAGAATTTAGCATTTATGTTGTTTTCAGTATAAACAATATTTTCGTCCTTTTCTACTCGAATTGTCGCAAGATCTTCTTATATTGTTGCTTTTTTCCACTCTTTCTCTGTATTCTCCCACCGCGAGTGCAATTTTTTGAAGATTTTACAGAATCTGCTCCACCTCAATCAGCGCCGTCTCGTGCGGCTCCAGGCGTTCCTGCACCGTGAGGCTGCCTTCCGGGTCGGTTTCCTGCTCCCAGACACGGTATTCCGGGTCCGCACTGTGGCACAGCATCGCGCGCTCCATCCGGTTCATCCGCTCCGGAGCTCCCATCCGCACCCACGCATCGTAGCTGCTGCCGTGCTCTTTCGTCACTTTATACAGCCGCAGGCAATATTTTCCCGGTTCCAGTCCGGTCAGCTTCACTGAAAAGGTCCGGATTTCCCCTATATTGAATACGCGGTAACGGTCCGTGCGGGAAATATTCACGGCATGGCGGTAGCGGTACAGCATATCGTAGTGAACATAGTTGTAAAGGTAAATCTGGCTTTGGTTTTTCTCCGGCTCTGTGCTGATAAAATAGCCGTCCCCACGCTTCACCAGACGAGATCCCATTCTGCCGAGCAGCCGCAGCGCAGTGCAGACCGCCTTTGGAATGCCGTTCATCGTGAACAGTCCAAAACCTCCATGATACGTTTCCCGCGCCGGAAATACTTCATCCAAACGGTCATTGACCGAGAAATACGCAATTCCCTGCAGCGCCTCTTCATTTTCCAGAAGATTTTTAAACAGCCATGCCGCTTTATAACAGGTATCGTTGCACAGATCCCTCTGCCAGATGTTGCTGCTGCACTCATCCACCAGAACCGGCAGTGCACCAAGCCCAGCCTTCTGCAGCAGACCTTTTACCTTCTCCCCGCGGTTCCGCAGAAAATCCGGGTCGCGGCTCACAATCATATTGATGCTCTCGTTGTTCTGGATCAGATTCATTTTCTCCTCTTCCTCTCCATAGATCACCGTGCCAAACGAGCGGAATGCAAAAATTTCCGGCACACATTCCTTTTCCTTCATAGTTTCGATAAATGCTTTGAGATGTTCCTCCGGTCCAAGACCAAAGGAAAGACATGTTACAAGATCCGGGCTCACACGTTTCATCTCCTCGTACGATACTTTCCACGTCCCAAAGAACTCATCTCCTCCATCAATCGTGATCACGTCTCCGCTGATCCACGGGTTGAAAATCCAGCGCCGCATCTGGTTGATTCCATACCGTTCTCTTAGATGTTCCATCAGGTTTTTAATCAGCATGCGCCACTCCGCCAGATCTCGCGGAGAGCTGCTTAGCGCCGGACGCATCGTTCTTCCCGGGTCTGTTTTTGCCAGCAGCAACGGCATATGGCCGAATTCCAGCAACGGCTTCGCTCCCGTGGAAGGATGAAATCGATCACCTCATCAATATAGTTCCAGCAGACTGAATCTCGCCCCACATATTCCGCCGAAATACGCACATATCATCATCAAGAATTCCTTTTACGCGGACCAGCTCATAGCCGAGCTCCTGCACCAGCTGTTCCAGCTCATCCTGCACCTCGCGGTTCAGCACACTTGCCGCATAGCCAGCATTGATCACGCGCTTCCAGTGGCCTGCCACTCTTGGTTTCCGTCCGTTTACTGCCACTATCACGGAAACGGCACTCTCATTTGTCGTCTCAATCTCCTGCTCCGTGACCGCTGCATACTGCAGGAGACTCTGGAAAATATCCTGGTCTCCCGCCGCCTCTTCCCGCTCTTTTCCTTTCTTTTCACGCTGTTTTACTGTATATTCCATCTGCTTCCGGTATTCGCTCGGTGTCATACCGCGGTATTTGCGGAATGCGCGGATCATCGCCGTCTCATTGACAAATCCATTGTGATAGGCAATCTCCGTCAGCGTTGCGCCGCTGTGCATTTCCTGTACGGCATGCGCCAGGCGCACCTGCGTCACGTACTCCCGAAATGATACACCGAAATACTGCGGAAAGCTCCGTGAAATATAGGCACGGCTCAGATAAAGATGATCCGCCAGATCCTCCAGCGTAATCTCTTCCCGGCAATGCTGCAGAATATAGTCCGATGCCCGCTGAAGGCGTTCCCGTCCGCTCCGGCCCTGTTCCACCTTTTCCCCGGATGTAAAGTAAGAAAGCAGATCCTCCAGAAGCGCCGTCACACGGCTTTTCATATAGATCGGTTGTTCCTCATTATTCTTGTACATCTCAAGAAAGATCCGTGCCATATCCCGCCGGATCAAATCAAATTTTTCCTGCTGATCTTCCATATAGAAAAACGACTGACATTTGACTTCACATTTCAGCAGCTTAATGTGAAATGAAGCAATCGTCTCCGCTGAAACGCAGAGCGACAGGGCAAGTCCGTCTTCGTCCAGATCCAGATCACAGATCTGAAACCGGTTGATCGCAAAGATAGATCCATCGGGAGATTGTGAACTTCCCCGTCCTCGTAGCTGACTCTTCCACTCCCACGAAGCAGAAATAAAAGTTCAAAATCCGGATTCCACAGTTCCCGTTTCTTCTCCGGCCGGAGTAGCCGAAAACGGAATCCCGGCATTTCCTGTTTTGTTCCTTTCAGCATCATGTCTTCATCTCTGTTGTCTCTTTCCATTTCACACCTCATGATAGATTTTTTTGTTGTATTGTACCACAAAAAGGTCCCGCAAAAAGATCTTCTCCTTTTGTGGGACCGATTTTTCGGTTTTTGTTTTAGTTTTTGCAATTATTCCTTCACCTTCAGCACCAGACACTGATACGGCTGCAGACGGATCGTTTCCTCGCCTGCCTCGCAGGTGTCATAGTTATTCAGAAGTACTTCTTCGATTGTATCTGTAAATGGCAATGTAATGCCATCCGCAAGAGAAGTAGTAAGGATCAGAATATTATTCTTCTCATCCTTCCTGCGGTACGCCAGAACGCCGCTTACCGTCTCGTATTCCGGAATCAGCGTTCCGTAGAGGAAGGTTTCTTCCAGATCTTCACGTCGTCTTACTGCCACCATTTTGCGGTAGAACCACAGCAGGGAATCAGGATCTTTTTCCTCGGCCTCATAGTTCAGTTCCGTATAGTTTTTATTCACCGGGAACCACGGCGTACCTGTTGTGAATCCCGCCTCGGCAGATGCATCCCACTGCATCGGAGTTCTGCTGTGCTCGCGGCTCTCGCAGTTGATCTGCTCGAGCGCTTCCGCATCCGTTTTTCCTTCGGCAATCAGGCGGTCGTAAATAGCAAAGGTCGGTTTATCGACGAATCCCTGAATGGACTGTTTCGGGTCGTCGCGCATGCCGATTTCCTGTCCCTGATACAGGAACACAATACCCGGCAGGAAGAAATTGGTGACCGGAAGCATTTTTTCGCTGTAGAGGTTCTGATCCTCCGGCATCAGGAACCGGTCGATGCTGCGCGGTTTGTCATGATTTTCAAGGAAATTACAGAGCATGCCGCGGCCATCCACGATTTTCTGTGCCGCAAAAAGCTGATCGCGATAATCGTCAAACAGCGCCACGGTATTGCCCCATTTCGGGTTACGCACATTGTCGAGGGTGTGACAAAAATCGAAAACGGACGAGAAACTGCCGTTTTCCCCAATCACATCCTCCACATCCTCCGGTCCCATGTGATCGTACTCTCCGATCGTCAGCGCATCGGTCGGCGCAAAGGTGCGCTCCTTCATTTCACACAAGATATCGGCAAGACCGTCTACATTGTTGAAATACTCGAACGCCATATTGTACTCGTCCGGTCCATCCGGCGGAAGGTTGGTGTACTGATAATTCTTTTTCAGATGGCTGATCGCATCAAGACGGAATCCGCCAAGTCCCAGATCCATCCATTTTAAAATCATCTCATAAATTTCTTCCCGCAATTTGGGATTCTCCCAATTGAGATCCGGCTGCTCTTTTGTGAAGATGTGGAGGTAATACAGTTTATCATATCCCGGTACTTTCTCCCACGCGCTGCCGCCAAAAATCGACCGCCAGTTGTTCGGCTCTTTGCCGTCTTTTCCTTCCCGGAACACATAATACTTTCCGTACTTTCCAAACGGATCTTTGAGTGCCGCCTGAAACCACGCATGCCGGTCAGAGGAATGATTCACGACAAGGTCCATCAGAATGCGATGCCGCGTTTTTTTGCCTCCGCAATCAGCTCCTTCATGTCCTCCATCGTTCCAAACGACGGGTCGATATCCATGTAATCGGAAATATCGTATCCGTTATCCACCATCGGGGATGCAAACACCGGACAGAGCCAGATGACATTGGCTCCCAGCTTTTCTATTTTGTCAAGATGACGGATCACGCCTTTCAGATCTCCTATGCCGTCTCCATTGGTATCCTGAAAACTCTTCGGGTAAATCTGATATCCGACCGTTTTGTGCCACCACTTTTTCTCCATTACTCTTCTCCTGTTCATTTTGTTTTTATAATGCGGGCCGTTCTTTAGGTTTACCGCAAAACCTATAGTGTTTCCACTATATCACAAAAGAATGGATTATGCTACTTTTTCTTTTTGATTTTTCCCGATGTCCGCTTCACCGTTACGGTTCACTGTTTTTCATCATCGGCAAAATCACGCAGGAAGCAGCTTTTCCGCCCATATGAATGGTCTGATGTGCAATTTTATTCTCCGTCTTTTCCGACCACAGCCCTTTCTGATTGCTGTGGACATGGTACTGCGGGAAGTCGGAAGAGGAAATATCTACACGGATGCGGGAACCCTTTGGAATCGTGTATACAATATTCCACATAGTAATCTGTACCTCTGCCACGCTGCCCGGTTCATAGGCTCCGGCCTCCGTTTTTCCCTGCTCCAATGTTGCAATCGAGGAACGAATGTTGTACGCTTTTCCTTCCGGCGTTACCTCCATGATTTTAGCGGTAAATGCCGTATCCTCGCAATCACTTTCCACGAACAGACGGACGGAAGCTTTTCCGTTCAGCGTGAAAGTTTCTTCCAGCGGTTCTGATACAAAACTCAGGACATCCTCACGATAGTCCGGTTCCGGCTGAAGATGGCTGCCGATCTGCGGCATCGTATGCAGAAGGCTTCTCCGCCGATACTCTCGACGGGAGTGGCCGGGTCAAACGTGTAGTTTCTCGTTTTTTCCTGTTCCGGCGCGTCTGCCCGCAATGCTTTTTCATCCAGATACAGCGTCATGCTTCCCGCAGTTCCTTCTTCTCCCAGTCCGTCGGACACGCTATCAATCCAACGGTCTGAGCCGATCTCATAGGCACGGATCCGCTGCATCGGGATTTCTTTTTGTTTCAGCGTCAGCTCAAACCATTCCAGCATCTTTGGAATTTCTTCATTCTGCGGGTGAATCACCTCTTTATCTTCAAGACAAATCTGGAAAAAGTGGTTCCATGCACCGATTTCCAGCCAGCTGTGCTGTTTCGTCTCCTCGTTCAGGCGCTCCCACGTTTTCATACTGCTGCCGTGGTGATGATCGTACCAGCCGCTCAAGAGATAGATCGGGACTTTCGTTTTTGACGGGATTTCCCGTAACTGTTTCCACCAGCCCGTCTGCCAGAGCGCATCGCCCGGTTCGGGCTTGTGATGTATTCGCGGTAGGACGGAACACGCTGTCCCCAAAGAGCTTCATCCACCTTGACCTGCGGCAGATAGCGACAGCTTTCGCGGTAATCGGCGGACACCGGTTTTTCTGCATTTTCCATCGACCATGCGGTTAAGATATCGTGGCGGAAGCAACCTTTTTCGTAGGCTGAGGTAAAACGGTCGGTTCCATAATCTTCAAGGAACATGGCAGCAACCTTTCCTTCCGCGGCATCGGCGAAAGCCCAGCCGGTCATACTCGTGTAGGAATGGCCCCAGTAGCCTAAAATCTCGCACCATGGCTGTTCCACAAGGTAATTCATCGTGTCGATGCCATCATTCCGTTCGTTAATGTTTGGCTCCCATTTTCCTTCCGACTGCTCCCTGCCGCGGCAATACTGATAGACATACACATAACCTCTGTGTGCCAGTCCCTCGCCGTACGCACGATGGATCCGGTCATTCCCCGGGTAGCAGGTTCTGGTCAGGATGACAGGATACTTTTTTTCTTCTGCCGTGTCTTCTTTTGGAAAATAATAGATCGTGTGAAGCTTCACGCCGTCACGCATCTCGATCTGTTTTTCTTTTCTCTCAAATGCTGCATAGCTTTCGGAAACGCCGCTTTTCGCAAATTGTGCTTCTACGCGTTTTACCGCAGCCGTCATAAAATCTTCTGCCATCGCCCTATACCTCCATCTCAAGCAGTGCCATACCGAGTGTCTTTCCATGTTTGTCCAGCGCCAGCGATCTTGTGACACCGCCGCCGAGTGTCTTGTCGAGGACAAAGTTCAGCGCATGGATTCCGTCCAGTTCGTAGCGGGTTACTTTTCCGTGACAGATTTCGCGGAAGTATTCTGCTACGCGTGCTTCTGTTACTTTTTCTTTCAGCATTTCATAATTGTTCTCATCATATGGGATCACCGAAATATTGGAGATCTCGCCTTTGTCACCCGTTCTTGCATGTGCAATTTCTTTTAATTTCATACTTCTTCCTTTCCTGTCCTTCGTTACTGTCTGTCGATTGCGGAAAATGGTTTTCCAGACACGTTCCGGCAATCTCTTCGTTTTATAACAATCCCAGCTCTTCTCCTGCTGACCGTAAGATCAGAGGCATCGATCAAACTTCAAAATACCGAATCTCCTGTGTTATGTCATCCCGCGGTACAAAAATTGAGCAGACCGAGACAACCTCGGACACCCGTTTCACAGCTCCGCCTCCTCCTGCCGGACCGTTGGTGTAGAGAGCTTCGACTTCATTTGCCAGCAGAACGGCATTTTTCCGGTCTTTCGTTCTGCCTGCGGCGCGGAGACGCACTTCACACGGAGTTCCACTTCCGATCTCCTTGGAAATTGCATCACGATACAGGGAATTGCATCCGATAAAATCAGTACGGTACTCTTCCAGTTCGATGCCTGTCAGTGCAATCCGCTTCTCCAGAATCTCCGCCGCCAGCTCCGCCCGTGCCATACAGTTGCTTCCGCCGTAGGAAATTTCACCCTCACCGATGAAGCAGTCCTTGTAGCCGACACTCACTTTCAAAGTTTCCGGTCTTCCATGCGTTGTCGCATGCTCGGCACGAACCTGGTTTTCCCCGACCTGCCGGAACGTCACCTTTGAAAAGTCCGCTGTTGCATCCGGGGTCAGGTAAGCCTTTGGGTTGTGGATTTCGTAGATCATCTGCTCTTTACAGGTATCCACACTCACCAGTCCGCCACTTCCCTCGACCTTTGTCACGGTAAATGCGCCTGTCTCGTCAATCTCAATGAGCGGGAATCCGAGTTTCCACAGGTCCGGCACATCCTTGTAGCCCGGATCCGCAAAATAGCCGCCTGTCACCTGTCCGGCACACTCCAGCAGATGGCCTGCCAGAACCGCCTGTCCCATCTGATCCGGGTTGTCGTCAATGTTCCATCCGAACTCATGTACCAGCGGTCCGATCGTCAGTGCAGGATCGGAAACGCGACCAGTAATGACAAGATTGGCACCCTCTTCCAACGCTTTTGTGATGCCCTCCGCACCCATATAGACGTTCGCAGAAATCAGAACATCTTTTTTCTTTTTTAACAGCGTGCCATCCTCCAGCACTTTTTCATTTTCATACTTATCCAGTTCGTCTGTAATATCATCGCCGGTCACACAGGCAATCTTCAATCCACTGACTCCCAGTTTTCTGGCAATTTCACACGTCCGTTCTGCAGCAGATACCGGGTTGGCAGCTCCCATATTGGTAATAACTTTTACTTTGTTTTTCGCCATCAGCGGGAGAATTTTTTCCATTCGGTAGTCAAGCAGCTGGTTATAACCCTTCGACGGATCTTTCTCTTTGTCCTGCTGCCCGATCGCAACGGTGCGTTCCGCCAGACACTCGAAAATAATGTAGTCCAGATTTCCTTTTTCCATCAGCTCCACTGCCGGCTCAATGCGGTCTCCCGCATAGCCTGCGCCGCTTCCGATTCTGATTTTTTTCATGTTCTATGGCCTCGCTTTCTTTGATCTGAGATCATTGTAATGCGATATCCGGGCAGATACTACAAAAGGGATCGTAATTCTAAAATTTTAGAAATCATGATCCCTCTTTTATGTGAGTTCTGTTACAGCAAAGACAGAAAATACCACAAAGCCCCAAAGCTGCAGAAATTCCGGCATTTCATTCTCCTTCTGTCTTATTCTTTGATTTTATTATATAACGTTGCCAGCGAAATTCCGAGTTCCTTTGCCGCTTTTTGCTTCCCTTCCATATCCCGTCCGTACAGCAACAACGTATTTTGGATCTCCTGCCGTTCAAAGCGGCGCACCCGCTCTTCCAGCGTCATGTGAGCCTCTGATTCCCGTTTTTCAAACTGTACGAGACTCGTCACAATTGAGATGCTTCCGCGGATCTGATGCTCTTCCCAGATCGGATAAACACTTGCAAAGTATTCCTGCGTTCCCTCTCTCCGCACCATTCCCTCGACCGGGATGCCGCTCCAAATGACTTCCGGAGCAATGGCAGATTTGCGGTAATCCGTGATTTTATGACCTTTCGCGGTTTCAAGCGGAACGCCGATGAAATCGCTGTAGACTTGATTAAAGAACACAATCCTGCTGTGCTGATCGCAGATCAGGATTCCCTGCTGTAGAGATTCCAGAACGGAATGTACCTGCATTTTTCGTTCCTCCCGTTTTCTCTTTCTGTACTCTCGGAGTCTTTCTGTCATGGGGATATTTAGCCCTTATACTCCTCCGTAAATGTCTTGTATAAATAGATCACATTCTCAATTTTATCTCCACGGTCGCAATTACATTTTGATACCACATGGCATCACCATACCTTCCGGCAATTTTTAACTTTATTGCCACAAAGTATGGACTCAGTCCAAAAAAACGCACGGCAGGAAATCCCGCCGTGCGTCCATAGATTCTGATTTACGCTTAAATTATTTAAGAGTAACTTTAGCGCCTTCAGCCTCAAGTTTAGTTTTGAGCTCTTCAGCTTCTGCTTTGGAAGCACCCTCTTTGAGGACTTTCGGAGCACCGTCAACTACTTCTTTAGCTTCTTTCAGGCCAAGTCCTGTAGCTTCACGTACAACTTTGATAACTTTAACTTTGTTCGGGCCAACCTCTGTCAGCTCTACGTCGAACTCGTCTTTCTCCTCAGCTGCTGCTGCATCGCCTGCTGCTGCTGCAACTACAACGCCTGCTGCTGCGGATACGCCGAACTCTTCCTCACATGCTTTTACAAGATCGTTTAACTCTAATACAGATAACTCTTTGATAGCGTCAATAAACTCTGCGGTTGTTAACTTTGCCATTTTATTTTCCTCCTTGGATATTTTCTGAATAATGTTCTCAGGCTGCGTATTTCACGCTGCCCGCTTGAGGCTTAGGCCTCTGCTGCGCCGCCTTTGGACTCTGCGATCTGGTTGAGGACGCGAGCCAGGTTTGCGATCGGGGACTGGATGCTTCCAAGCAGTTTGCCAAGAAGTTCTTCTCTTGACGGAACGTTTGCCAGTGCTTCCATTCCAGCTTTGTCGTAGTAGTTTCCTTCTACAACACCAGAAACCATCTCCAGCTTCGGAGCGGTTTTTGCAAATTTAGCGATGATTCTTGCCGGAGCTGTTGCATCGTCCTTGCTGATTGCGATAGCGTTTGTGCCATCCAGGTCTTTGGTAAGAGACTCGAAAGCAGTACCAGCGAATGCACGTTTCATCATTGTATTTTTGTATACTTTGTAATGAACGCCTGCTTCTCTTAACTCTTTACGCAGCTGAGTATCCTGAGCAACGGTTAATCCGCTGTAGTTTACCAGCAGCACGCACTGTGCGCCTTCTACCTGTGCGCTGATCTCTTCCAGGACCGGCTTCTTCAGATCGATTTTTGCATTGATTGCCATGATTGCACCTCCTTGTAGTATTTCGTACCTACGCTTTGGAAGTATAAAAAAAGCTCTTCGCGAAGATTGGCGAAGAGATCTCAAAATTCCATAACATGAACCTTGTGTAACTTCTCCTCGGCAGGCGTTTGAAACTTACGCCTTGCGGCACCTGCTGTCTTCGGCGTGATACAGGTGGTATGATAGCATATGTGAGGCGAGTTGTCAAGATCAAAATAAACTTTTTTCATATTTGTGCAACTTCATCAAAATATGCGTTCTATTTTTCAAACCGTTTCTTCCTATACCATGTTATACTTACGTTGTTGTCGCCTCCCAAACTGGCAACAGGAAGGGGGTGAGCGCATGTCTATACTTATTTCTCTTATCGTTTCCGTTGTAGCAGGTGTAATCAGCTACTATATCTGCAAGTGGCTAGACGGAAAACATGGTGACAATTAGCCCAGGCGGATGCCCTTCCGTAAAATAGGGAAGAACCCCCAGCAGTTGCCGCTGCTGGGGGTTCGCTTTGTGAACACATGTCACTTATTTCTCTTATCAGCTACATATACTATATCATATGCAGAACCGAATTTCAAGATTCCTCTCCCACATTTTTATTTCACTTTCACCAGTCGCACAGCCATATACGGTCTTGACGGCATGTCGATCGTAAATTCTCCGCTGTGGCGGCCTGCCGGGGTGATGGTCATGTTCCAGGTGTCGATGACTTCCACATCAAACTCCTGCCTTCCGGCATGTGGAACGGGCGACGGCATGGGCGGTTGGCTCCGAAATAGTACATGATACAGTCTTTTCTCGGATGCTTGCGCCGTTCGTGCAGCAAGTCTCATCAAAGAATGCCGGAAGCGGCTCCATATAGCCTCCGTTTTCTTCCATAATGTCCAGCAGGAACTGAATACGCGCCGGGCTGCCGCCCCTCAGCTCTCCGCCGTGTGACCACCAGATCACACCGTTTTCATTTTCATACGTCTCGCCGTGCTGGCATATCCACCTCTGGTATATGCCTCCCAGAACCGGCGTGTCATCTCCTCGCCGCTGATATTTCCCCAGCCGAACGGAAGATTTCCTTCATATGCAATCTCATCGAGTACGCACGGTTTTCCATACTGCGGGCGCCAGATTTCCACATTTTCTGCGGTACGGTACAGATCGATTCTCTGCAGACTGCAGTGCGTGATCCATCCCCTGGAATGATCGTACATGGTCATACAGTTGTGAATGGAGCGCAGATGGCGGTACGGATCCTGACGGCAGACGGTTTCTGCATTGGACTCCCACTCGGATACCGGTTTCCAGCGGAACAGGTCAAATTCATTTGCCATAGCCCACCATACATTGTGGTATGCGCTGAAACGGTTGACAACGTATCTTAAATAAAAGTTCTGCTGCTCCAGATTCATGCGGGAATAGCCCCAGCGGTCGTACGGATGGAACAGAATCAGATCGGCCTGGATTCCATGGTGCCAAGCGTGCGATCGTGTTTTCAATGTGTTCAAAATAAGAAGGATTCAGACGGGTATAATCCCATACTTCATCCGGGTTTTCGATCATGGCATCAATGCCGCCGAACATATTGCGCGGCGCTTTTTCCAGCTTCTCTGTCTCAAAGTCAGACGGAGACCACGGAGAATTTTCACGAATTTCAAACGGATACTGTGCCGGCTCTTTTAAATTGTAGACATAGTGCTTCGGGAAAACGCAGAAGCGGATCTTATTAAACGGAGAAGCAGCAAGGCTTTCATACGTTTTCTCCTGAGTCTCCTTACTCTGCAGCTCCCACACATAGCAGGTCGTACCGCACGGGTAGTATTCCTTTCCGTCATCGTAAGCAAAATGGTAGGTGTTTGCTACCCGAACCGGACCGTGGCAGTTTTCATCGGCTGCGCTGACCTCCACCGTCACCTTCGCCTCATCGCCCCAGCTTGTTACTGCGGTAATCTCATACGTTCCTTCGCAGGATGGCATAAAGCGCAGTTTGTATACGCCGTTTCCATCATAAAAGCCCTCGGCACGCTTTTCCTCTGCCTGGCCTGCCATCGTTCCTTTCACCCACTGCTCCGCAAACGGATTTCCCTCGGACGGTCCCCGGAAAACCAGTTCTGCAATTCCATATCGTTTTACATATTCGGTATAAGACTGTAACATACGTTCCACCTTTCTAAAATAAGTATTGCTTCGTATCGTGATAATTTAATTTTACTAAATGTATTTTGAATAGTCAATCTTTTTAAATTAAACTTTTAAACAATAATTCAGTTATTTTTTTATCACTTTTGCCGATATCTATTTCTTTTTTCCTTGTATTTATTGACGTTTTTTCACTTTTATTGTAAACTTTCCCATAGAGTCTGCCGGACCTTTTGCTGAACAGTTCCGGCATTTTCTTTTTATCTGGCTCAAAATTCAGCATATATCTAACATGTACAGGAGAGGAGATGGTCCTTTGAAAAAACGCTTTTCCAAAATTTCCATACACTCACTTGGTTTTCGTATTTTTGTTCTGCTTGCAGTCATGATCGTCCTTTTTTGCGCGCTTGTCGCGTACAACAACACAGCCGCTTTCGGTCTGATGCTTGAGCGGATCCATGAGAACTCGGAAAATACACTGGTTCTGTACCAGAAAAGCCTGGATGAAAATCTTTCCCGCACGGAAACCTACCTCTATGTTTTCGCATTAAATGATGCCGATCTTCTTTCCCTCCGCGCAGCAGAACCACAGACAACCAACTGGTATATCACATTAAACCGAATCAAAAAAAGCTTTGAAAACGCAACGCCAAACTATACCGTAGACGGCTTTTTCTGCTATCAGGAAGCCACAGATGCCCTGGTCCTCTATGACCAGACCACCAACCCGACACCGTTCCTCTGGAACTATATCCGTGAAATCGCCAAAACAGAGGATCCGTCCTCTGTATGGAATCTCAACGAAATCAACGGGAAATATTACCTTGTCCGTATTCTGAACCTGAACGGATATCTGCTCGGCGCGTACATTTCCACGGATACACTCCTTGGCACTCTGGTCGATACAAAAACGCAGGACAGTCTTCTGTATTTTTCCGATGGTCCCCTTCTTCTGCGCACCCCGTCAAACGATGTCTGCCTGGAGGCTCCCCGCTTGAAATGGCGACGATATCCTTCCTACGACATTGATGGAACCTCCTGGATGGCTGTTTCACATGAACTGAACGAAACACCGCTGTCGCTGACCCTGCTTTTAAAGGCTTCGGAATACACCAAATATCAGAGCAGCTTTTATCTTCTCGCCCTGATCGTTTCGCTCGGTCTGTTCGTAATCTGGCTGCTCCTGTCTGCTTCCCTGCACCGCTGGTTCTTCACCCGGTTCACATGCTGACGCATGCGCTGGAACAGCTCCGCGGCGGTGATCTCAAGGTGCGGATTCCGGATGACGCTATGCTCGACGAATTCCGGAAAATGACGACCGCTTTCAACGATATGGTCGAAGAGATCGATGATCTGAAAATCGCCAATTACGAAAAACAGCTCGCCCGTCAGAAGCTGGAAGCGCTTTACCTGAAGCAGCAGATCACGCCGCATTTTATGATCAACTGCCTGAACACCATTTATCAGCTGACTGAAAATAACCATGCGGACCTGGCACGGCAGATGCTTCAGAACCTGAGTGTACATCTGCGCTATACGCTTTCCTCCGGCCAGACCGTCTCGCTTTTAGAAGAGCTAAACCTTGTAAAAAACTACGTGGAGCTTTCCTCCATCCGCTATCCCGGCGCGCTGCGCCTGCTCCCTTCCTGCGAAGAATCGCTGCAAAATGCAACGGTTGTGCCGCTTATACTCCTGAACTTTGTGGAAAACACGATCAAATATGAGGTCGTTATGGGGAAAGTGCTGGACATGCATATCGATATCACCGCGCAGGAAGAAAATCAGTGTACCCGTCTTCATATCTGTATCTGGGATACCGGATGCGGTTTTTCCGAGGATATACTTGCCGTGCTGCAAAAGCTTGATACCTATGTAAACTCCGAGCAGGAACACATCGGCATCACAAACGTGGTGCTCCGCCTCCGCCAGATTTTTCCCGACGCAGCTTTTGCTTTTGGCAACCGCCCCGGCGCAGGCGCTCAGATTACCATTGATTTTCCTTACGTTCCCTTTTTCCGCATCGACGGATAACCGGAACAGCTAAAAATATGTTTTGGGAGGTTATTATGAACCTGTTAATTGTAGACGATGAATATTATACCGTCGAAAGCATTTCCAACAAAATCCGCACACTACGCCCGGACTTTTTTGAGATTTTCTGTGCCTACAATCTGACACAGGCATTGGAAGCCTTTTCCGCGCATCCGATTGATCTGATGATTTGTGATATCGAGATGCCCGGCGGTTCCGGCCTCGAACTGCTGGACCAGATCCGCCAGGCACACTACGAAACCGTCTGCATTTTTCTGACCGCCTATGCAAAATTTGAATATATTTCCCGCGCTATGAAGCTTTCCAGCAGTGACTATCTGTTGAAGCCGCTGGACGACCATGCTCTTCTGGAAGCTCTTGACAAAGCCTGTGCGCAATGTGAAAAGCAGCAGAAGGACCACGTCAACACCCTTCATGCCAATTACTGGAAGGAAAGTGAGCTCCCGCTTGCGGAACAGTTTTTCCTCGACCTGTTAAATGGCAGTATTTCCTCTGCTCCTTCCGAAGTGATGGATGAAATCCGCTATCGCCGTCTGAATGTCGAACTGATTCATCAGCCCTTCTGTCCGCTTCTGATCCAGACCGGACAGACGAACTCCTTTTCTCCGACCGACAACCGTACCCTGTATGAATTTGCCTTAAAAAATATTGCCCGGGAATATTTTTTGAACCCGGCGAGCTGCCGCTGACGATCCGTGTGCTTGATGGTTTTTATCTTCTGCTTCTCCCGGCCTCCACACACTCTCGGGACGCCGTGATTGGCCGATGCCGTCAGGCCCTGACCGACTTTGTGACACACTTTCCGTTCTCGATCAACTTTTTCGTTGATCAGAAGGTCTGTCTCCCGGAAGACCTGCGAAAAGCTTTTCTTTCCATGAAAGCCTTCGCCGGAAAGAACGTCACCTACGAAAATCACGTTTTCGATCTTGCCGCTGAAACCGAAGCTCCTGTTCAGACGCCTTTTCAGCCGATTCCATCTGACCGCTGGTCCGATCTTCTCACATCCGGAAGAACGGAACAGCTTCAGATTGAGGTTTTCGCTTTCTTAAATCAGACGAAAAGCTCCGGCACTGCTACACGGGAATTTCTGACCGGCTTTTACTATCAGTTCCTGCAGCTGCTGTTTCGCCAGATGGATCATCCGGGCAGCGAAGACGAAGCCTTCCGCCGCCAGATTACCGTTGCTTCCCCGGAGCAGACCTTCTCCTCGTTTGGTGCTTTACGAGAATGGATTTCCAACAGTCTTCTGCTGTTCACACAAAGCCGTCAGGCAGCCGCTTCCCAGGACACGGCTGTTGCCACCGTGAAGGCATATATCGAATCGCACCTCTCCGACGAGCTGGATCGCGATACGCTTGCGGCCATGGTGTATCTGAACGCCGATTATCTGTCCCATCTCTTCAAAAAAGACACGGGAAGTTCTCTCATCAACTACATCATCGACCGCCGGATTGCTCGCTCCAAGGAGCTTCTCGCAAAGGGCGAAATGAGCATCCGCGACATTGCCATCACCTGCGGCTTCCAGAATATTTCGTACTTCTCCCGCCAGTTTAAAAAATCGACGGGCATGACACCACGGCAGTTTAGAAATTAAAAAAAATCCGGCCTTCCTTTTGCATATCGGAAAGCCGGATTTTTGGATTCACTTACTTTTTTATCAGCCCTTCACGCCGCCAAGGGTAATACCTTTTACAAAGTTTTTCTGGA
>ENA-OQJH01000276-OQJH01000276.1-human-gut-metagenome-genome-assembly--contig:-NODE-276-length-29896-cov-2.218314_pt1 | contig 29896 bp, 34 predicted proteins | sample MGYA00242597_ERZ504763 | MGnify/ENA primary metagenome ERZ504763 (study PRJEB26092, sample SAMD00036359) | human gut metagenome | host: Homo sapiens | study: EMG produced TPA metagenomics assembly of...
GTACTTTTGACGCCCTGCAAAGGCCTTATAAAGTTGTTATGACAGGTTTCCGCCCTTTCTAGGCTTGTGGCTGGTGTGTTTTTTCGTAGGGCGTTGCCCTACGCTATATAATTAAGCCTTTCAGGCACCCCAATAAATATATAATTGTAAGGCTTTCAGCCTAACCGCAAAATTCCCATTTATCATTTCAATTTAAAACGGTATACAACCATGGAAGCGGCCTCCAGTTCGAGCGGTTGATTCAGGTCCAGTCCGACTTCCGTCTCTACCGGTTGGACTTCATTCGGGGTAAACGGGGTGTTTTCTTTTCCCGGAACCAGTACCAGGCTTGTTTTATGTGCCTTGACGGGACGTTTGAAGCCGGAACTTCCGGTTGTAGAATGACTTTTTTATCCTGCAGGTTTATCAGTTTCAGGATATATTGTTTGCTGGCCGTATCATATCCCATCGTAACAAAGATGTTCTGCAAACCTTCTATATCCTTGATCGCTGCATCCAGACACACGTCAAACGTGTTATCCCTGAACATCTTTGCCAGATAGAAGAAGGAAGTCTTTACGCTACTGTCTACTCCATTAATCAACATCGGCAGGAAGATACGGTGTTCCAGAAAGTCCCAATGCCTCATCACCGGACGTTCAGCAAACAAGGGATTCAAATCGCCGTTGCGTTCTATTGACATACGGATGGCTCCGGTAGCCAGCAGGTTATAAGGATATTTTCCGCTAATACCCAATTCGCCGATAAATAGATCGGCAACACCCCGTTTGTAGTTATCAAAACGATAATGCTGTTCGCAAGCCCATTCGATTGAGTTATAATAATGCTCATCGAACACTTTTACATTCTTCGGGTTGACAAAATTGGGAATATCTTTCCGTTTGTCGTCATTCTCCCTTCCGACTACACGGATGACACTATTGGCTATATAAACCAAGTCGGGGTATTTGGCGGACAATGCCTGATAGATTTTTCATAACGTTCCCAATACACAGGTCCGAAATCTTCATTTCCAATCTCGATATATTTTAGCGGGAAAGGAGCAGGATGACCGTTCTTTGCTCGTTCGGCTCCCCATTTCGTAGTTGTATCACCAATGGCATACTCGATGGCATCCAACGCATCCTGGATATAAGCGTCCAGATCGACATCAATGTGTCTGAAATTCCACTGTGGACTTTGCTTCACCCAACCACTGCAAATCATACCCGTAGGCATCACATACATCGCATCAGCTCCCACATATTCGCACAATTCATAAAACTCATGATAGCCGATTCCGTCGGTACGGTAATAAGGCGCCCATTTGCTCCACTGTCCCGGACGATTTTCAATCGGTCCGAGCGTCTTTTTCCAGTGATACATCGTTTCTTCATTGACTCCGTGCACGATGCATCCGCCCGGAAAACGGATAAAGCTGGGAGAAAACTCTTTCAGGTTCTGAACAATGTCTTTACGGAATACGGATTTTCCATCGTTCCAGGTATCGGACGGGAACAGGGAAACGACATCTATCTGAAATTGCCCTTTCGACATCGGTTGTATGGCAAACATTCCACGCCGGACGTTCTTTTCCGGTTTCAGTTCACCGGTATATTTTGTCCAGTCCCGATTCCCTACATTCACTTCGATCACATTGCTCACCCGTTGTCCCCATTCGTCAACTAGAAATACACGTAACGGAGCGGAATAATTCCTGTTCTTCAGAAACAAGGAAAGACGGTAAGACGTATCTGTCTTCAGGTTCATTCCATAATATCCACGGTTGAGAATCAGGCATCCGGATGGTTCGCAATATCTTCCGTGACATTAACCAGCATCGAATACTTATTTTCCCCGCTCATCGGATTTTCATCCGTGCGACTGATAAATACAGGAGTATATGATAACGGATAAGTCGTCCATCCAATCAGCGGATCGGCCTGAAACACTTTTTCTCTTTAACGCGGGGAGCCGGAACATTTTCATAAAGACCGTTCTTCACAGATAATCCGGCAGGCGGTGTAGCTTCTTCAAACGAACGGTTACGTATCAGTTCGGCGTGCAGGGCACCCTCGCCCATCATTCCTATTTCTTCATAATGGAAACCGTACTTTACGGGAGCCACTTTGTGGGTTTTCGATTTATTGATATACAACGTTCCATCGGAGGAAGACGGAGAGGAACTATTCCCATATACCAGAGGTAATGTGAAAAACAGACCGATACCAAACGTAAAGGATTTGACTGTCGAATGATTCATAGCATTTGTTTTTAGAGTTTCACATTGCAAATGTGGTCTTTTCTATCCAAGAAAAACAGAAAAATAATGCTTAATACCTGCAATCATGTATAAAAATCTGTAGCGAAGCGGCAAACTGAACATGAGTGCTGCCCGTTTGAACAATTCTACGACTGTTCAAAACAAAAAAAAGACGTATCTTTAGGTCGTGAAAATCAATCAGAAAAGCCATGAGAACCACCTTACTTAATTCGTACTCTTATTTAGTCTCGTGCTCTTAAATACAAGCTTGTCGACGGGACAGATTCAATATAATAATATACGCTTCAAACAGCTAAGTATAGCTGAAGGACTCCCGCATAATACGATCAATGCAATCACCCAGGACAACCACGGGTTCATCTGGTTTGGTACACGCAACGGATTGTGCCGATATGACGGTTATAATATCAACCTGTTCGCACATAATGAAGCCGACAGCACCTCACTCCGCCACAATTTCATCACGCGCTTATATAACGATTCGCTCCGTAACATTCTATGGATCTCTACCGATCAGGGCATCTGCAGCTATAACTACGAGACAGAAGATTTCAGTCGTTACCAGATTAAAGGGAACACTAAGGATGATGTTTGTTTCCTGAACACCAGCGATGGTATGCTTCTGGCAGCTTGTAGCAACGGACTCTATCGCTACAATGAACAAGACAGCTTGTTCGTCCCTTTTCTTCTCGATAAAGAAAACCATCATGTGAGATACTTTGCGGAGGACGGAGACAAAACCTTATGGATAGATACCAACAAAGGACTGATGCGATACAGTCTGGAAAAGAAACAGTTCGTTTCCCTCCCGACTCTCATCCAGCCTTTTACACAGCAATGCAACAATGCCGTCCTGATCTCGTCCAACCAGCTTTTATTTAATACTAACAACGATTTTTTCGTCTATCATATACAAAGCAATACGCTGTGTAATCTTTCGAAAGACCTTGAAGTGAAAGACTTCCGGTGTGCGGCAACCGACCATACGGGGAATATATGGGTAGGCACGGAGTATGGCATCTTTGTCTTCAACAAACTCTATCAACTGATTGCACACTACGAACAATCGGAACGGGATTTAAGTGCGCTGAACGATTCTCCCATTTACAGCCTTTATCAGGACAAGGCTCATAATATGTGGGTGGGAACCTATTTCGGAGGAGTCAATTATTATATATTCGGTTCCGACCAGTTCCAGATATATCCATACGGAGCCAGTTTCAATCATTTGAGCGGAAAGCTGTCCGCCAGATTATCAATGCTCCGGACAATGGTCTGTACATCGCCACCGAAGATGGCGGATTGAACTACCTGAACAATAAGAAAGAAATCACCCGTGCCGAACGGCTTCACAAGCAAATGCAATCTACGCCAAGAACATACATTCTTTATGGCTCGACAAAGATAACAGCTTGTGGCTCGGACTGTTCCTGAAAGGAGCTCTTCACTATATACCGCATCTAAACCGCACGGTGGACTATAATCTACTGTCGGATGAGGTTTCTTCCGGCTTCTGTATCATCGAAGACAAGAACGATCATATCTGGTACGGAGGCCCTTCCGGCTTATTCCTGATCGACAAGAAGAAAGCGAACTCCCGCCCAGAAAAGATTTCATCTCTCCGTGTCTTTAACCTGGTACAGTTTAATGACAGTATACTTTGGGCAGGAACCCGAAAAGGCAGTATATTTCAGATCAATACCCATACACTGAAAGTAACCTCGCTCCCTATCCTGCCGCATACCGATCTCTACATCACCTATATCTACCCCGATTCACATCAACGGATATGGATAGGTACAGACAACAACGGGCTTTATGTATCAGACCGCAACGGTAGCATTATCGCCTTTTACAGTAAAGAACAGTTGGGATCCAACGCCATCAAAGGTATCATTGAAGATGAGATGAGTAATGTTTGGGTAGGTACCGGAAACGGACTTTGTTGTATCAATTCCCAAGCAGGAAGCATTGACCGATATACCACGCCGACGGATTGCCCATCAACCAGTTCAACTACTCCTCCGCCTGCAAGAAGCCTGACGGAGAATTGTATTTCGGAACTATCAACGGTATGATTTCTTTCTACCGGAACAGGTACGCTCCGTCAATCCCCGTTTCAACATTGCACTGACTGCCATTTGGAGCAACAGCGAATATATGTCACCCAACAATGAGAAAGCATTCATCCCTTCCTCTATCTCCGAACTGACAGAGATCACCCTGACGCACGAACAAGCCCAATCCCTGCGTCTCGAATACTCCGGACTGAATTATCAATATACCGACAACACTCAATATGCGATGAAAATGGAAGGTATCGACAAGGACTGGCAGTTTGTAGGAAACCAGCATCAGGTACGCTTCTCCAATCTGCCGTCAGGAAGATATATCTTAAAGATCAAAGCCAGCAAAGATGGTATCCACTGGGACGAAACGGGCCAAAAGGACCTTGCTATCAGACGTCCTTCCTCTGGTGCTCTCGCCGGGAGCATATTTAGTTTATGCACTACTCTTCCTATTAATCATTTACGCCGCATACAGATATACCAAAACGCGTATCATCCTGCTCATGCGACTGAAAACGGAGCATGAACAGCGCGTCAACATAGAGAATATGAATCAACAGAAGATCAATTTCTTCACTTACATCTCCCATGACCTGAAAACACCGTTAACTCTGATTCTATCGCCTCTGCAACGATTGATCCAGCAGCCACAAATCAGCAACAACGATAAAGAGAAACTGGAAGTCATCTACCGAAACGCCAACCGGATGAATTATCTGATTAATGAACTATTGACGTTCAGTAAAATCGAGATGAAACAGATGCGTATCAGCGTCCGGAAGGGAGACATCATGCACTTTCTGGAAGAACTGTCGCACATCTTTGACATTGTAGCCGGAGAACGGGAAATTGACTTCATCGTCAATCTGGAAGACACCGAAGAGGAAGTCTGGTTCTCGCCTTCCAAGCTGGAACGGATTCTTTATAACTTGCTCTCAAACGCATTTAAATATACCCAGCCCGGCGGATACGTCAAGTTGAGTGCCAAACTAATAAAAGAAGAGAAGGGGACATTTGTGCAAATCTCCGTCAAAGACAATGGTAGGGGGATTCCTAAAGAAGCTCAAGAACAAATATTTGAAAGTTATTACCAGGTTGAGAAGCGAGACCATCGCGAGGGATTCGGACTGGGATTATCGCTTACGCGTTCGCTCATACACATGCACAAAGGAGAAATCCGGGTAGAAAGCGAAGTCAATGAGGTTCGGACTTTATCGTTACCCTGAATGTATCGGAGGATGCTTATGGTCCCGATGAACGCTCGTCCGAGAACATCACGACCGAAGAAATACAGAAATATAACCAGCGAATCAAGGAAACCATCGAACTCATTCCTGAAAAGCTGACCAACAAAGAAAAAGATCCTGCCCGGGAATCTATTATGATTGTGGAGGACAATAAAGAAATGAATGATTACCTCGCCAGTATATTCAGCGAGAAATATGATATTATACGGGCGTATAACGGTGCAGAAGCCTGCAAGAAGATAGCCAAACAGTTGCCTAACCTCATTATATCGGATTTAATGATGCCAGTGATGGACGGACTGGAATTTACGGAACGTGTCAAACAGGACGTAACGACCAGCATATCCCCGTTATCCTCCTGACTGCAAAGACTGATGAGAACGACCATACGGAAGGTTATCTACGGGGAGCCGATGCGTATATCACTAAACCTTTTAACGCCAAGAATCTGGAACTGCTGGTACAAAATATCCAAAAGAGCCGGAAACAGAGCATTGAACACTTCAAACAGGCAGAAGAACTGAACATCAAGCAAATAACCAATAACCCACGTGATGAGGTGTTCATGAAGGAACTAGTGGAGCTAATTATGGCTAACCTCACCAAGGAAGACTTCGGAGTAACGGAAATCACAGCCCATCTCCGCATCAGCCGCAGCCTGTTGCACATGAAGCTGAAGTCTCTCACCGGATGCTCCATCACTCAATTCATACGAACCATCAAAATGAAAGAGGCTAAAACTCATTTACTGAATGGTATGAATGTCTCCGAAGCATCATTTGCTGTCGGCATATCAGATCCGAACTACTTTACAAAGTGTTTCAAGAAAGAATTTAATATCACTCCGACAGAGTTTCTCAAGCAGTTGAAATAGAAAGCAAAAGCAACTGCTTCAGAAATTCAACCTACCCTTAGACAACGTGTCAACTATTAATAGAAAAGTTCTTTTGCTCCCTTTGCAAAGATCTCTTCCCTTCATAGTAAAGTTGTCTTTGCCCTATTTCAAACTATAAACGGAACTTGCATTTATAGTTTGGAACGAAGGAAGAGAAAGTTATCTAACCGGAGAAAGATAGTTTGGTCTATAGCAAAAGGAAGTTATCTATTAATAGTCAACAGGTCAAGTAGGTATATCTTGTAAATCAACTACGCCCAACAGAAAAAGATATCGCCGGTAATTAATCTACAACATTCACTGATGCAGCTAATTACGGCGAGCAATAGAAATCTATAATCAACTCATACCTATTCTACCACTCCTGGAAGCGTAAATCAGCTTCCGGATTCTGACGACGAATCAGTTCCTCGTCAACCTGATAAGTGACGCCACCTTTCGTGTACTTATAAGAAAGTGTAAACTTAGGCTGTTTCCCTACAAATTCCAATGATTCGGATGCAGGATCTAATGTGGCAGATGCATCTGTGATAGCGACGCTTCCTCCGGCTTCAATATTGACGCTTCCATCCGGATTGACTGTCAGATTCACCGACTCATTGTTTTCCAATGTGTTTCCGAAACCCGGTCTGCGTACTTTGTTTCTACCTAACGAAACAAGTCGCGGGTCATATTCTGACTCAAATCCTTGTTACTGTATTCAGTAACCTGCTGGGTAGACAAATTGGTAACTTTTCCTTTCACAAAGTAGGTACCATGATACTGGCTGACAAATTTGACAACTACAATACTGTAATCCTTCAAATTACCATTCACATCAGTACTAATTTCATCCTGATTATGATCGACCAACCGGAAAGGGATTGCATAGTGCTTGTTCAAAGCAGCATTGTCTTCATAGAAAGCATCGGAGAAGTCACTTTCACATCTGCGATTGCCAGGTTCGGGTTGCTGATCGTCATCTTGTTCGGATTAGCCAACTGATAATAGTTTTCCGGCATTAGTGTCAAGCCCGTACCATCCAATAAAGACGGATCGATCTCGAATGTAGCCCAATCATCGGTATGCACCTCTCTTTTACCGCCAATAGCCACTCCTACCTTTATCGACATATCTGTATCGGCTACCAGTGTCCGCAAAGGTTTTGCGAAGCAAAGTACACAGAACTCTTATCGTAGTCCTTTTCATAATCGTCATAACAAGCAGTCATCAGAACGCTTATCAGCCTATCCATAATATATTTAGTCTTTTCATTGTAAATAAGTATTTATATCAACAGCACGTTATTCCCAACCTGATTATTCATTAGATTCTTATTCTTTTCCAGCTCTGCATACGGTAATGGCATGAAATAGTTTTCACTTCATATTTCCGTTGTTCCACTTTCTGTACTTTGAAGCTGAATGTGCCATCTTCATTGCGGGTAACGGCAACACCCTCCACCTCTTCGTTCAACGGTAATACCCAACGACGCATATCAAAATAACGATGATTCTCGAAAGTAAATTCCAAGCGACGTTCGTTCTGAATCAGCTTTCTGAACGAGTCTTTACTTTGAGCCATTTCATCCAGATAAAGATCAAAGTTGATCCCCCCGGCTTGCGAACGGATTGTTTTCAATATTTCGTATGCAGAATACAGGCATCCTTCGGCTTTCACCGTCGGGTTGCCCCAAGCCTCATTGGCTGCTTCGGCAAAGTTAAGAAGAACTTCCGATTTCCGTAACAAAGGATTGTAATGAACCGAGTTTAAGGTCTGAATCGGATTCAGCATAGCCGATTTCTTGGAAACGAATTTAGCCAGATAATAACCCGTACGTGTAGCATTCTCACTAAACGAAGGAGAATCTTTTCCACCCTCGGACATATCCAACGGCTGGCCGGAATCGCCAAATGTAGCACTATGATAGTAGACATTCAGCGCAAAGCGATTATCCAGTACGGCATAAAGCTGCGTCAGATCGAAATCAGGATCAGACAGATCGACACCGGAACGAACATCGGTTGCCGGATAACCATTCTTCGCATAAAAAGCCTTTACCAGATTATGAGAAGGAGTGGCACGGGCACTTCCGTAGTAGAACGGCGGGAAATGAAGGCCTTCCAACAGGTTATTATTAAAATATCTGCGGAAAGCATAATCGGAACTTTCCGTCTGAACATCGGCAATGGAGGAAGCCGTAACAGGAACATAAGTTCCGAAACCTTCCATGCCCAGAATCTTATTGATCTCTTTGGCTACCGCTTCCCATTTTGCTTGGTAAACCGTAGGTTCAGTATTTCGAATTGTCCCATGCCGGTGATCTTCGTCACGTCATCATCCTGCATGGCAGGGCTTGCGCTATATAAAAGCGCACGACTTTTCAGAACAGCTGCCGCCGCTTTCGTGGCACGACCGATTTGTGTATTACCGAACTCCAAGTCATCTCCCTGATACACGTTCGGCAATAACTCGATGGCATTATTCAAATCGTTGACGATAAAATCGACTGTTGCCTGATAAGTAGGACGAAGAAATTCACCGTTCTGCGCGGCCTCATCCTGCGAAATAAAATGATCTGCCAACGGAATACCCAACGCTTTTCCATTCTTCGCCTTTCCGCCGTACATCTTCAATAGCTCAAAATGCCACCATGCACGCAGGAAATACGATTCACCTTCCAGACGCAGCTTGATTTGCTTGTCCACTTCCGGGTCGGTGCGGTTGTACTGCACTTGGTCGGTTAAGCCGTTTTCGAGGAAAGAGTTTACATAGTTCAGCATGTTGTACGCATTACTCCAGTTTCCGATTGGGTTGTTAAACGCTGTCATCCCACCCATATTTAATTTATAGACAGAAGAGCTGCGCAGATTAGTCACTGCATTATCGGTAGCACAATCCAGAAAGTTATCTTCAAAACAATCCGGACGGTTGCTATGCCATTATAAGCTTTATATAGTACGCCTTGAGCAAGTTCCGGCACTCTCCAGGTATCAGAGTCTCCGATCTGCCATGTCACCTTTGTATCCAATGTGTCGTCACAAGCACAAAAGAGAAACAGACCTGCTAAAACGCAACTTCCTAATATATGTTTCATATTGCCATCTATTAATTGTTCAAAATTAAAATACAAAAGAGACTCCGCCTGTAAAAGTACGCGTCACCGGGTAGTTTGTCACACCGGCATTCAGCAATTCAGGATCCAAATCTTTCACGGAAGAAAGCACAAACAAATTTGCACCACGAGCGAAAACCTTCATCTTCTTCACGACCGAACTTGGGGAGACTGATTGAACGTGTAGCTCAATTCAACATTCTTCATACGGAAGAAGCTTGTATTCTTCAACCAGAAAGAAGAATTGCGGAAATTGTTCTCACCGGCAGTGGTTGTCAGGCGCGGATAACTTCCGGTCGGATTGTTTGCCGGATGATAACGATCTAATGCCAGTTTAGAGTATTTACCTTCTCCATTGTTCCAATAATAAGCATTTGTTGCCCAAGTGTGAACGCCCAGTTCGGAATATCCCTGAAGATACAATCCCCAGCCTTTGTAACTTACATTGAAGTCAATGCCCAATGTAGTACGTGGGAATGAGTTTCCGAGTTCCTTTACGTCACGACCGTCAATGATCTTATCGCCGTTCAGGTCTTTGTAGGCGATGTCGCCTTCCTGATAATCGGCAAACGTCTGGGGGGCATGTCCGTTGATGGCTACATCTTTGCCAAATAATCCTTCGGCAACCAGTCCCATCATAGCATCGGTAGAACGCCCCACTGTATAACGGTATTCTTCACCATGTTTCACCTGGTTCCATTTCAATACTTTATTCTTAGACCATACGAAATTAGCTCCTACCGAATAAGACCAGTCGTTGATACGGTCGCTCCAAGTGAACATTCCTTCTATACCATGATTCAAGACGGAGCCCATGTTATCCTGGTAGGTAAAGTTGCCTGTATAATCCCCGTAAGAGGCATCGACAGAACCGATGATGTCCGTATGTTTCTCACGGAAATAGTTTATTTCGGTATATAAGCGGTTGTTCAGGAACAGGCCTTCCACACCGATGTTCCATTCTGCTGCCTTTTCCCATTTCAGGTTCGGATTGCCTGCACGGACAAAAGTGGAATAGTAAGCCGTAGCACCGTTGTTCGTTGTTCCGAACCGGAAGCTGCCGTCTTGTGACCAGGCACGTTCATACAATAAATGTTCGGTGCTTCTGTCATATCCCAAGATACCAGCACTGGTTTTCAGTTTCAGGAAGTTCACGTATTCATTGTCTTTCAGGAAATCTTCATTGCTTAGAATCCAGCAAGGCCGCCCGCTGCCGAGAAGAAGTATTTATTTCCCGATTTGAAACGGTTGCTTCCCATCAATGCCATGTCGGCTTCCACAGCATAACGGCGGTCATACATATAGTTTAAGCGCAATGCGTAGTTTGCATTGATGATGTCCTGGGTCACTCCCTGATTCGTTGTTTTCGAGTACATGTAAGTCAGCCGTGCCGATACATCATGCTTTTGGTTGAATGTATTCTCGTATGCAGCAAAGGCATTCCAACCCAATGTCTGTTGTAAGGTAGTCGACTTCCGACTCTGTGAAGTGGCTACATCTGTTTTCTTCATCTGGGTGTACATGATCTGTTCCTCACCGGCAAAGTCACGATATGTCTTGATGGCATACGTCGGATAGACTTTGCTCAAAGAGAGTTGCAGGTAATCATAGTTGTCGAAAGAAAGGAAAGCACCGGCTTTCAATCCTTTTGTCAGCATATCAAGATCAAATTTCAAACCGATATTGGTCTGGCTGCGTGTATAACGCTCATCCGTATATCCTCCGTACATCGTTTCCGCGTATGCATTCATCGGACGCAACAGACTTGCGCCAAACAAAGGAATTCCGTCCGAGCTGGCTAGTCCGGTTTCTTCCGGTGACATAGTCAGCGGGTATTCATTCGGACGATGCGTAGACAGGGCCGTAAATACCTGACCACAGTCCAATTGCCCCCATTTACGCATTTCCATACGTCCGGCAACGTCTGCGGATATAGTCAGGAAATCCGTTACATTGAAGTCGAGGTTTCCGCGAAGAGTCAGACGGTGCAGTTGCGGAGTATAGGTAACGTCTTCAAATCCGCTACCTCCTACATATCCGGCAATCAGGGCATAACGCACTCTGTCGGTACCTCCCGTCATATCGAACGATACTTTCCGATAGTTGGCATTTTTGTTCAATAACTGATCGTACAAATCGACGTTCGGATACAATAGGTCATTGGCTCCTTTGGAGTTTTTATATCCTTCCAGTTGTTTCTGATTATAGTAAGGAGTCAATCCGTCATTTGCACGCGCTTCATTGTACAGATTAGCATACTGATAAGAATTCAGAAAATCAGGAGTACGCGTCATCTGTACCACACCTGCTTCGGCGGTTGCGTTATAAATGCGGCGGTTGGCCTTTCCTCTGCGGGTAGTCACCCAAAGTACGCCATTCGCAGCACGCGCCCCATAAAGAATCTTGCAGTGGCATCTTTCAGCAACTCGATACGTTCGATTTCTTCAGGAATCAAATCCGCTGCCGGACGTTCCACACCATCGATGATAACAATAGCTGTATTCTCCGACATGCCATGCTGGCCACGGATAAATAAATCAGGCGTATTATTACCCAATCCGCTGACTGTGGAGCGAACTTGCAGACCTAACATTTTACCTTGCAGCATATTAGTCAGCGTCAAATCAGGGAACGTTCCGAACTGTCCGTTCTCCAGTACGCTCGTTGCGCCTACTTCATTCCCTTTATACGTCTTGCCACCATCGGCTCTATTCACCAACGATTCTTCGGTCAGGAACAGAGGCTCTTTCTTCAGGACAATCTTTTCAGGAACGATATTGCTGCCTGTCAGCTTATACACTTTATCTTCATATCCCAAAGCCTCCACCATGACGGTTGCGTCATTCTCGACCTTCGTCTGAAAACGTCCCTTTGCATCTGTATATAGAACGACTGCGCCTTCTCCACAAATGATAGAAACATTCTTCAACGGGCTACCTTTCTCGTCGGTAACAATAGAAACTACTTCCACCAAAGGCTTCTTCGCCGACTTCTCTTTGACTTATTTTGTGCGAAAGTCAGGCTAGAGCCAACGATAAGGACAAATATGAGCCCTATCAGTCTTATATATCTAATCTTGTTTCTCATATACTTTTCTTTATTTTAGGTATCACCATCCGGGGTTCTGTTGAAGATTATCCAAAGCCGCCACTTCATCCATCGGTAGCGGATACCAATAATTACGCTTGTTAAACGTCCGCACGGCTGTCCTCACCGGAACATACTCGTAAGTAAAGTCGGTCAACTTATAAGTGCAGGCTTTTTCCACTTTCAACTGGTCGGCCGTATAAGAATGATTGATCGGGGTTGCTTTGACACCCATGATCGGATATTCACCCTTAAACAGGTCTTCAGCAATCATCCAACGGCGGATATCATACCAGCGGTGTCCTTCGAACATCAATTCCACACCACGTTCCCGACGATAAGCTTCTCTAAAGTCCACTCCATCCGGTAGTTCGCCAATTCCGGCTCTTACGCGGATTTTATTCAAAGCCTGACGGGCCGACATCGTACAACCCGTAACGACTGCATCCGGATCACCTGTCGCTTCGTATGAAGCCTCTGCCATATCCAGATAAACTTGTGAAACACGAATGTACACAGCCACCAAACGATATAATTGGAAACCAGCTTCGCCAAACAAAGGTACACTTGCTTCCGGCCAAATGAACTTCTTACACATATATCCGGTCTGTTGAGAGCCTCTCGTAAACTGATTGGTAGAAATGAAGTTCTCGGAGTAACCGCCCGAATAAGTAGTCAGATAATAAGGAACACCCTGTAAATTCTTTCCCCATTGCTCACCAGGCACGAGGATATTATTCGTAAAGCGAGGGTCTCTATCCGAGTAAGGATTGGTAGTCTTTACCGCATCATAACCGGAACGCGGATCAGTGATCGGATAGTAGTTGCCGTCAGCTCCCTTGCGTTCGTACATATCTACCGCATTTTGTGTCGGAGCATTATAAGGAGTACCTTCGGCACCGGTTTTATTATCGTATGGTTGTGTCAGCCATTGCGCTCTGACGAAAGCCGACCAGTTGCCATGATGCCAACGCAGGAACCATAAGTATTCCGGCTGTGCGAATTGATTGGAATTAGGCATTAATTGAATACTACGATATTCGTCGTGATTCATCAAGCGATAATATTCGTGACTTTCAATAGCATTGATCGCCTTTTGCGCACTACGGGCAGCTTCGGCAGCCATCTCTTTTCCATATCCTTTGTTTTCAATAGAATTCAAGTCGTTCTGCATCAAAGGGCTGGCAGCATAAAGCTGTGTCATCGCTTTTAATGCCATGCACTTACTCTGTCAGGCCGTCCATGTTCCTCGTCAGGCCAGCTTATAGGTAAATATTCAATGGCTTTATCCAAGTCTGTCTGCATCCAAGCATTGATTCCTGATAAGTTTTACGGGGAAAGTCAAAGTCGTCCGATGCTCCCCAAAGCTGGTCAAAGATGGGCATTCCGCCATATCGTTTGATAATCTCAAAATAGAAGTAGGCACGCAGAAAATGAGCCTGTCCCAACAGTTTTCTCCTTTGGTCGTCTGTGATGGATTTCACTTGATCTACTCCGCTAATTACACGGTTCACGATACGAAGTCCGGTATAAGCACGAGAAATAGCACTTTTGAAATTCTTCCCATCACTTTTACTTCCTATTTCGAAACGTGTACCGGCATTCTCCAGCCAGTTACCTGCATTGACAAACTTCGACGGATCATCATCACGGACGGACGCATATTCATCCGACAAATTGCCTACCGTTACGTATGTATTCGAATAAGAGTTGATACCATGTGTAAAGATTAATATATCATCATTTTGAAAGATGCGGTCCATGAACCTAACAAACTGCTATAATCTTTATAAACATCATCTTCGGAAAGTCCGTCATCGGGAGAGCGGTCCAGATAGTCCTCACAACTTCCTACAAACAGACCCAACAGAATGATCCATATCCAATTCAACTTATGTTTTCTCATATCAGTAAATTTAAAGTGTCTCATAATCCTAATCTAAAACCAATGTTATAACGTCTCACCATCGGATAAACATTCTGTCCCGAATGTTCGGGGTCACGGCGGGAATCACCTTTCGAGAACGTCAACAGATTGCTGCCATTAACATATATTTGCAATTTTGTCAGACGCAAAGGCTGCAACCAACGTTTTGGAATCTGATAATTCACTTCCAGGTTCTTCAAACGAAGATAAGCATGGTTGGTATATGTGTATGTACTGGCCACTGAATTATAACTTCTCTGAACATGAATACTGGGGCGAACCGGACCGCTTTGAATCGAAGCATCGGCTGTCCATGTATTCAACGTATTCGGTTGAGCCTTGATATTACCTTCCGGGAAGTCCCATAAATAGGAAGGAATTGCTTCTTTATAAACATCCATAGCACTGTACCACAACATATTGAATCCGATTCCTTTGTAAGAACCTCCCAATGTAAATCCGAGGGTAGTGGTCGGATAGTTCAGGTTTTTCATCGGAACCATATCCTTAGCATCAATCATGCCGTCACCATTATAATCGATGTAATACAAGTCTCCTGGAATCAATGTATTATGTGTACCATTGGCAATAGTGACTGCGCCGAGTTATAAATATCATCCAATGACTGGAAGTTTCCTGTTGCCAGGTATTTGTTCACATATCCGATTGACTTTCCGGCTTTTTTCAAATATTCGCTCTGGTTCTTCGGATCATCAATAAAAACGACACGATTCTCACTGGTTGCAAAATTAAACTTCGCGTAATAATTAACTTTCCAATATGGTCGTTCCAGGCAATATCCAGTTCAAGACCGTGATTTTTAGTCTTACCCAGATTCACCTGCGGAAAAGCAATACCACTATCGGCCCATGACGGAATCGTATTACGTGTCATCAGAATATTATTACGCTTTTCGTCGAACAAATCCACAGTAAAGTTTAATTTACCCCACAAACCTATTTCGATACCGATATTCTGCTTGATAGATTCTTCCCAAGTAGCGTCGGGATCGGCCAATTTTCCTTCTTTGTATAAAGGTCCCCAGTTACTGGTCTGATATTTACCAAACTGCGCATTGGCAGATAGTTGCTCAAACTTCTGAATATAGTTGAAACGGGTAGCACCTTTATCATTACCAACTACTCCATACGAATAGCGCACTTTCAGGTTGGTCAGTACACCTTTGGTCAATTTCTTTACCCATGGTTCTTCACTGATACGCCAACCAATAGAGGCAGAGGGGAAGAATCCGAAACGGCGTCCCGGAGCAAATTTTTCCGAACCAGTGTAGGCACCGTTAAATTCAGCAAGATAACGCTCTTTGAAGTTGTAAGTGACACGGCCTACCCAGTCTTCTTCGTAAGCCGGGAAGTTCATCACACCCGAATTAGCAGTATTGGTTGATTCGTTCATCTTACGGTTAAATACAAATAAGGCACTTACATCGTGATCGCCAAACTGGCGACTATAATTCAATGCTAATTCGTAATAAAGTTTACGTCCGTAAGCCTTGAAACCGTCATAAACACCACCAACAGGCAAATCTCCGGGAGCATTTTCATCCGGATAGCGTTTCTCGGTATAATTATAAGTAATTGTTCCGTCAGCATTATAAATAGGATTGGCGTAATCATACACACGATTAATACGAATATGTGTACGTTGGGCAACCAAATCGTCTTTACCTAAAATCTTACCCGGCATGATCTGGGTAGTCCATGAAGAAGAAGTAGTGTAAGACAATGATGCTTTCAATGACAGTCCCTTTGTAATAAAGTCCAGCTTCTGATTCAAGATTACATCGTAGAAACCTTGATGTTGCTTAATATTACGACTACCTCCTTCGTTCATCAGACAGGCTATATTTTGATCGGAGCTTAACCCGTCTCCCCATATTCCATTACTATATTTAATCGGAAATTCATTACTTGGAGCCGTAAAGAACGTTTTAAAAAAACGTTCATCCGGAGAATCGACATTCTCATAATAAGACGGTTGGTTCTGATAACCCATCTTACCGGCCACATTGAACGAAAGTTTAGTAGTACTTGTGATATTGAAGTCGAAATTACTACGCCAGTTATAACGACGGTAAGAGAAGGAAGGATCGAAATCCTCTTGTTTGGTAGTATTAAAAATATCTCCGTCATGCAAATAACCCAAAGATACGAAATAACTCATTTTCTTCGTACCACCACGTACATTAAGATTATAAGCCTGTTCATAACCTACATTCTTTACCAGTTCTTTCCACCAGTCCACTTCGGGAAAGACATCGTTATACGGACCGTAATTTCCGGTAGCATACGCATTTTCCCATGCGGTAATGGTAGATTCGGGAACCATTGCTCCCCAGTTACCATCATTAGCCTGGGCTCTGTTATACTGTTTCATAGAGGTCACATAGTCAGACCATTCAGGAGCAGCAGAAGGTTGTTTAAAACCGAAGTTAGCTGTGAATGAGATTTCCGGTTTCTGTTCGAGTCCGCGTTTGGTTGTCAACAAGATAACGCCGTTCGCACCTTTCACACCGTAAACCGCAGTTGCCGAAGCGTCTTTCAGTACAGAAATAGATTCGATTTCGTTCACATCGACATCGTTGAAGTCACGTTCGATACCATCCACTAATACCAGTGGCTCCGCTTCTCCCCAGGTAGACTTACCACGAATCAATAAAGAAGCCTTATCGGCTCCCGGCTTTGAAGTGGAATTGATGGCAACCACACCCGGCATCTGACCTTGCAAGGCTTCGGAAACGGAGTTCACGCTACCTATCTTTAATAAATCATCTCCTTTTGCAGTAGCAATGGAACCGACACTGGATACCTTTTTCTGTACACCGTATCCAACCACTACCACTTCTTCCAGTGTCTCCGTATCTTCTCCTAAAGAGATTACTCCTAAAGTCGTTTTATTCTTTAAATCCAGTTCCAGAGTTTTATAACCCACATAAGAAATGACAAGTATGTCTCCTTTCGATGCCTTCACAGTAAAATTACCGTCAAAATCAGTAATCGTACCGCTTCCCGTACCTTTCACGCGAACACTGACGCCAATCATCGGTTCACCAGATACAGCATCCTTCACTTGTCCCTTCCAATAATCTTGTTGTGCCTGCACGTCCAGCGCACAAAACAAAAAGCAACAAAGACATAAGAAAGAAAAATAAAGTCTGTCTCTTTTCATAAACATTATTTTTAACTGTTAACAAATTCTTTATCTCAAGACACAAATTAAGCGGGAAAATCTTCAAATGAAAAGGAAGATTATCCTCAAAACCCGTACAAATGTGCAAAATAGATTTCTCTACTACATTTCTGAACAAATCATTTCCACATTGGCTTTATGACGTGCTCTTTGTCTACGGTGATGTTGTATATGCCATCGTTTCCTTTCTTCAGGATGAGCGGAACAATACGTGTTTTACGAGGGGACACGGTGGAATCCGAACGATGAACGTGATAGACATAGTAGTATTTTCCATCCAACCCTTTAAACACATCTCCATGCCCTGATCCGTTTTCTCCTACGAGGCTGCGATGAATGATCGGACTGTTCGGGTGCTTCTTCCACGGACCGAAAGGGGAAGAAGCAGTGGCATAACCCACCGAATAATCGATATTCATAAAATGATTGGCAGAATAGAAGAGGTAATATACCCCGTCCCACTTCATAACAGTCGGTCCTTCCATCACCGGTGCAGACTTATAGTTCGGAGTCTTTTCCCAAGCCTCCGTACAGTCCATACATTGTTTCAATGTTTCCGGTTTGATACTTCCTTTCTTTATGTCAAACTCGGCTACCCAAAGATAATTGCCTTTATTAAAGCGGACATGATACAGGTAGTATTTTCCATCATCATCCTTAAATAGGAAAGAGTCTATATTCTTAGCGGAAGCGTCTATCGGTTTGACTCCTTCTGCCGGAAAGGACCGAACACCGATTTGGAAGAAGCGATCACCGTTTGCTCATTGGCGGTATAAGTGAAATAATAAGTTCTTTTATCCTTAAAGTATTGAGGTGCCCAGAAGCCTTTTTCACCGAAAGCTTGGTCTCCCTTTCTCAATATAAGTTGCAAATCTTTTCCATTAGGCACAGTCCAATGCTTCAAGTCGGTCGATTCGAGGATAGCAAAACCCTGCGGTTCCCGATTGCGTGTACCTGTGAGATAATACTTTCCGTTCTCCACAAAGATAGTGGGATCGGCAAAGAATATTTCTTTCCATGAATCCGCCCATGATTGGGTGATAGATACACATATCACCGCTAATATGAAAATTACTTTTTGGATAGTCTTACATTCTTTCATAAACATATTTCTTACGATTTATTTTATAAAACCATTTATTGAGCCAATTCCCAAACCAAACGAGGCTTCTCTCCTGAAAGATCCCAAATAGACTCATCCCATTGAAGAGCCTTTACTGCTGCCATAAGAGTAGGTATGGTAGAAAGTCCGTTATAACGGTCAGCACCATTAACAGTTGCCGAATAATTTGGAACTACCTCATCTACTATTGCAGGTGTATTAGCTGAAAAACGGCACTCCATATTCGGATTGGCATAACAATTATTTGCCTCATTTTTATCGAAACGTCCGCATACTCTTCCTGATTTAGGTGCACCATTCGAATATAAGGAAGAATTCCAAGCCACACAACGTGTCACTGTTACTCCTGTTCCTTTATTGGCAAGTCCCAAAATGCCTCCTACTTGATTTTGAGCAGCAATTTCACATTCAGAGTAACAATGTGAGATGAGCGCTGTTGGGCTCGGCTCTACAAGTCCTGCAATACCAGCTCCGGGATTCGGAGGTGTAACATTAGGATAGGACTTAGCCACTCCTGATGAATAACAATGAGTAACAGTACCCTGAAACATCCTGCTTACAATACCACCAACACATGACTTTGTGATAATATCTCCTACAAAATAACATTGAGTAATAGTAGCGCCTCCTTTTGCTTCTCCACAAATACCACCAGCAGACCATGTAGCATTAATACTCATTTCTGAAGAACATTGATAGATTTTACTTTCCGCTCCTTGAATTCTTCCGCATATACACCAGCTTGTCCATTCTCCCAAGCAGTCGGTCCTGTTCCTGAAGTCAGATTTATCGTACCAGATACCCGTACATTTTCAACAACTCCTGCCGCTGAAGCATTTCCAACATGTCCGGCAAGAACTCCTGTCAACTTTGATTGGCTGTAATCTGCGCATTTTCAAAGTTTATATTGGAACACTTACCAACCAACAATCCAAAGAATCCCTGATTAACAGAAGAGGAAGTATTTACTTTCAGATTACGAATCGTATGTCCGCCTCCATCCAATACAAGTTGTTTGGAAACCGAGGTCTCTATCGGTTGCCAGTCTACACCTTGCAAATCAATATCATTCTCTATCTTGCATAGATCGTCTTACCATCTTTGAGTTTCTCTCCGAGAGTTATCAAGTCGCTCGTTGTCGCCACGGTATAAGGGTTGTCGATTTCTCCCTGTTTCTGTTGCAGGAAGAAAGTCATTGTACTTTTCTCTTGATTGACTGCAAGATCGTCGGAAACCAGTTTCAAACCGAGAACGTATTTCTTTGATCCGTCAAGCGTACCTAAATCATGGAAGCGCAAATTTACCATACGCAGGACATCGTCCCCCTTAAAATTAAAATTATTTCCATCCAGATCATAATATTCCACAGGTAAGAGGTGATATTCTTCACCAAACTCTTTGGCATCGACAACAGCCAATTTCGCCTTTGCTTCTTTTTCGCAATGGCTTTTCTCCACCATAATGTTATATTGGTATTCCGGCTCATCCAGATATAAATCATATTTGCCTGTCTGATAAAGCGACAAGGTAATATTGGAATAGGTAACTTCAGCCTTTTCCGGCTGTGTCAGATCCATGACTTCACCACATGATATCAACGAAAACACCATTAATGACGCTACAATAGGAATGTATCTTTTCATAATATCTTTCTTTTAATTATTAAAAACAGGGATTACTATACCGACGTTATCTCCTGACAACCAAACTTTATCTCCGTCTATACGAACTACTTCCATCTCCATCCCTTCTTTGAGGAAAGAAACTCCTTGGAATGAGAATTCAGTCTTTATCTTTTGACCAACAGCCGTGGGCTTCCCGTCAAACTTCACATGAATGTATTTGCTTTGATCCGAATTTTGCAGGCGATAAGTCAACCGTTTAGGATTAATTGCAGCCTGAAGTTGTTCCTGCTCTGTAAAAGTACAAATTCCATCCAAACTATAAAACCCAACTTCGGTATATCCTGTTATATTCTTCTTATCAACCCCATTTTCGGCATATTCCGTCTCCGCACAAGAGGTGAAAGCCAACAAACATACCAACACTACATATATTACTTTCATAAGCGAATAAATTTAAGATAATTACTTCTAATAGTTGTCGACAATATTTCTACCGATCCATCCTTATAAGTCACTTCGGCGGTAAGTATTTGTCCGTTCAGGTTCTTATTCACTATATTGATTTCCTGTCCATCCAGCTTTACTTTATAAGATGAGACATCAGCCGGCAAATTTAATAGTTGTACTAACATATATTCATCCACTTGTTGATATTTCAACAAAGGAAACTTTCCTGTTACAGACTTGGTCTTAACATCATCCTTCCACAACACGGCATCATCCGATTTCAGCAATGCTACATGGTAGGCAGTTCCGGGAACAAGATTTTCAACCAATGTATAGTCATTCTCCGAATCAAGCGACCGACGTACTACCTCTGTTCCATTTTCATCTGTTACTGACAATATACCTGTTTTATCGGCTCCATTCCCCCAACGAATGAACAATTCCCGTTGCCCTCCGACAAGGCTGGAAACTGCCAATCCATCCCGGGCAGCGATGAAATCGGGATACAGCAATGGATTGGGATTGTAGAATCCGTCTGCATCCAGTCCTAAATAACGGGAAAAATAAATTCCTCCAAGTTCCCACATTTCAGTCTTCGCATCGTAAACAGCTCTCGCTCCACCGGGAACCACACTAAAACGTCCGGTAATAGCATACGTATCATATTTCTTGAACACCTCATAAAAAGTTTTATACCAATCTTCGGATACCAGGAATAACTCTCAAAAAGGCTCTTGAACTCGGTTGCACTGACCGGTGTACCGGCATTAGCTTTTTCAGCTATCAGATTAAGGTATTCGTAAATTTTCATCCCGGCCGTATAACCATGCTTGGTTCCCCATTCTCCCAGTGCGTCGGCTACATGAGGATTTAAAGCACGTACCATAGAGAATTCCGTGCAAATCAGTTTCTTTGTTACACCATATTTATCGCGGATAATACGGAAATCATCTTCCGCCTGGTTGATTTTCAATGCGTGAACGTGTAAGTCGAGCCCTACAACATTAGGATTGTTATTAACCACAGAGACTACCGCAGGTACCGTTTCGCTCTTCGGCAATTCGGATACACGGTTCAATGCTCCGGCATAAATATCAAATGTCCATCCATTAGCCTGTTTCCAGGCAGTCAGCCGATTGGCAAACTCATTCAGAAATGCCCGATAATCCTCACCGTCCGCATGACAGAGATCGGTATCCAATGCATTCTCCCATTCCGGTTCGTTACCCATGACAAGTATTTCAATATTCTTCGCCATATCATAGGTTTTCAGTAATACTTCAGTTGCCTGAAATATGTACTCCATCTCCTTAGTTCCTACTTTGGGAACCGTGTCGGTATATAATTCAAAAGGTATTTTCAGGCTCAATATAAATTTCACACGGTCGCCCAAGGCTTTCTTGGCCTGAATAAATTTCAGTGTAGGAATATGTGTCCTGATGGCATTTTCTTTCACACCAACAATCTTCCCGTTTTCATTCTGAAGAAACAGATTGGGGATATTGACAAATCCTCTCACCCAAGTCACTTTCGACTGTTTCAACATCTCTATTTCCGTAATCGGGTAATCTATATTTTCATTATAGTTCGCCCCCAAATCCTGCGCCTTTGTTCCCATCGAACATAAGAACAGCAATACAAACATTAAAAAAGCTTTCATTTTCATATACATACTTCAAGGTTAATTGTCCGACATCGAACAGAACAAAAGTAGAGAAATAAACTCCGGTAGAATAGAACGATTGTTTTATCAACGGGATTTATGTTCAGAATAAACATTTGACCTTATTTTAATGGTTCTTCTTCTACTTCACTGCGATAATAACCGTCCACTTCAGCAAAGAAATTCTGCTTCAGGGAGTCCAGAAGTTCGGGCTGTTGTGCCGCCATATTCTGTTGTTGAGTCCGGTCGGCTTTTACATTGAATAATCCGTATTCACCCAGATTACCTAATTCATTTCCGGTCAGGTTTCGTTCGGAACCTTTATAAGGAGGCATCATAATCCAGTCGCCCGAACGATAAGCCATACGTCCTTGCGCTTCCAACACTACATCCTTGCGGGCAGTCTGCTCTTTTCCAAAGAAAGCATCCAGATAGTTCCTACTATCCAAACCTCCCGGCAAATCGGCATGTATCATCGAACCCAGAGAAGCGAGAATATCTACCTGACAAACCAGTGCATCGGATACGACCGGCTGAATCTTTCCTTTCCAATAAACAAACAGAGGAATATGCGTACCACCGTCGAACAAACTATATTTACCTCCGCGCAGACCTCCTGCAGGAAGATGATCGCCTGCCAGTTCGGGAGCACCGTCTTTGTAACCGTCATTCAGAACCGGCCCGTTATCGCTGGAGAAGATAATCAGTGTCTTTTCCAACAAGCCTTCTTTTTTCAAGTGGGCAAGCAGTTCGCCGACACACCAGTCTGCCTCAACGATGGCATCGCCACGAGGCCCCATCGTTGTTTTGCCCACAAATCGCTGGTGGGGAGCACGAGGTACGTGAGGTTCGTGTAAACCATAATACAGGAAGAAAGGAGCATCTTTGTGTTCAGTAACAAAGTTCTTTACCTTATCTACAAAATAGTCGGCCATATCCTCGTCTTTCCAACGGGCTTTCTGTCCGCCTTTCATATATCCGATACGAGGAATTCCGTTTACTATAGAGTTATTATGTCCGTGTGCCCACTGCATTTTCAGCATCTCCGGATGAGAGATGGCAGTCGGTTCGCCCTCAAAATTATGCTCGTAACTCACTTCGATAGGGTCGACCGGGTCGAGTCCTACTACATCACCGTTTTCCACGTAAACCGTCGGGACACGGTCGTTGGTTGCCGCAATCAGGCAAGAGTAGTCGAAACCGATTTCTTTGGCACCCGGTTTGACGGTTTCGTTCCAGTTGACATTGCCGTCTCCCATCCCAAATGCCACTTTCCGATAGCTCCGGTCACATACCCGCACTGCTGCATCATCTTCGGCAAGGTAAACTGATTTTCATTAATGATAAGAGGAGCATCTCCCGGCAGGATTTTTGCATCCTTATTTTTCCACGGATACATTCCGGTCATCAAAGCGTAGCGGCTGGGAGTGGAAGTTGCCGAAGTGGCATATCCGTTCGTGAAACAAACTCCGCCATGAGCCAGACTGTCGATATTCGGAGTATGAATCGTAGTAGAGCCGTAAGCGCTGACATCACCAAATCCCAGATCATCGGCAAGAATCACAATCACATTCGGCTTTTCTTCTACGTGCTGTGAGGTACAACCTACTAAAGACAACGTAGGAACTAGATAGATTATCTTTTTCATAATATTATGTAGTTAATAACGATGCAAATTTAGCCACCACTTATTTATTTATGTAGAACAAATGTTTAATAATGGGGAGAAATGTCCATCCTGCAACTATTCTTATGAATCGGATGTAGCATATATATCAATCAAGAGCCTTATGTGAGTTTACAAACAGTAGACAAATTACTTCCATATTTCGATTGCAAAAGCATTTTTTTCATAACTTTGTTCGCAATATCTTGGTTACCTCTCTTGCGGAATACAATTTAATGAGCCAAGATACCCGATAATATATGCAGACTCGACTACTACAACTGGCTATTTTACTCATCTGCCTGTCCGGATGCACCAATGAACATACCAATACTCCCGCATTTTATATATGGAAAAGCAAATTAAGCGTACAAGATGCGGATACTGCCTACCTGAATACACTCGGAGCCCAAAAAATATACGCCCGGATGTTTGATGTAGACAACAAAGGAAACGGGGCATTCCCTACGGCAGACTATTCGCCTTCGTTTTCTTTGGATAATCCCGGCTTTCAGCAAAAGATAGTCCCCGTTATATTTATCACCAACAAGGCAATCCGGCAATGCACTGCCGCTGATATAGAGAAGCTTGCCCGCAACTGTGCCGACCGGATAGACACCTTATACCGTTTGCATTTCAACAAGCTCCCGACCGAATATCAGTTCGACTGCGACTGGACGGAAAAGACAAAAGAAAACTATTTCAACTTCCTGAACCACATCCGCAAGCTAAGGAAAGGAGTCCCGATAAGCTGCACCATCCGCCTCCATCAGATCAAGTTCAAAGACAAAACCGGAATACCTCCCGTCGATAAGGGAACACTGATGTACTACGCTTCATCCGAACCTACGGATTTCGAGAATGAAAATACCATATTAAACAATAAAGACGCTGCTTCATACATCGAAAGATCGGTTCCTATCCGCTGCATCTGGACATCGCACTGCCGCTCTACAGCTGGGGAATCGTGAGAAATCCGTTCGGACAGATTAAACTGATAAACGGAGTCCGCAAAGCTACCATCGACGCACGTCCCGACTATTACCAACCAACGAAAGACGGTATTTACTGCATACTCCAATCACACTATATAAACGGAGTATGGGTGAATAAAGACTACGAACTTAAAGTAGAAGAAGTCAGCCCGGAAACACTGCTCGAAGCGGCCAAACTCCTGCGCAAAAAACTACGAAAGGAAAACAGGGAAATCATTTTCTACCACCTGGACAAAGAGATTATCAAGCAATATTCTACCGAACAATTAATCAACATCATAAACACTTCTCATGAAACATCTGAAACGCTTTATCGCCACACTTGCCATAACCGTACTCCCCTTCCACTCCTACGTCAACGGATGCGGAGGCGATTTTACGATTATATGAACTACTATAACCTTTTCGACCAGCTTCTTCTCGAGAACAAAGGCCTGCAACCTTTCCTCCTGACAACGATGATGCATTCTACGGAGAAGACATGAACCCGGACGGGAAACAACAGCAGCCCGACGAAAATATAAACGCATGGATGACATTTTTCAAGAAGAACAAAACCCTTCAGGACATGAATGAAGAGCAGTTCAAAGCATTGCTTTACACCGCTTCCTACCAGTCGTTGAAGCAACCTTCTTCCCCATACGTCACCGCCCTGAACAAGACAGATGCAGGAAAGCATACCCTTACCTACCTGCAATATGCGAAAGAACTGGAGCCATACGCCCAACTATCGAATAACGGCGACTGGTGGGAAATGAAACGCACCTCCTCCCCCTCTGAAGAAACATACACCCACTACAAAGACAAAGGACTGGAACTCTACCGGAACTGCCCATACGATGAACTGAAACTAAGGTACGGCTACCAACTCGTACGCCTGGCACACTATATGCGAAATAAGAACAACGAAGCTATCCGAATGTACAACCTATACGTGAAACCTCTCAAACAGGAACATTACATCTACTACGCCGCCCTCGAACAGACAGCCGGTGCCCTCTATAACATAGGTAAACTGCAAATGCCAACTACCTCTACTCCCGTGTGTTCGACCATTCGGATAACAGGAAAAAAACAGCCTATACCAGCTTCAAAATACAAAACGAAATAGACTGGAACGAAGCAATGTCCTGGTGTAAAGACAATCGGGAGAAAGCAGCCATGTATGCACTCCGGGGTTATAATACGTTCTCCAATGAACTGGAAGAAGTGGAAAACATCCTGAATATATATCCTGAATCACCCTATATCAAGCTGCTCGCCATCCGCTATATCAACAAGATGGAAAGGGATATTCTGACGCGCTACAGTCATTCGGATGCCACCGACGACACAAGTTCATTCATGCAACCTTCCGGAAAAGTACTTGCAGAATATGAGCGTGCACAGCAGATAATCAAAGCGGTAATGAATCACCCAAAGTGGGCGACAAAGACTTTGGGCTCTCTACCATGCACATATGTCTTTCCTCTGCAAAGATTACCGACAGGCAGCCACATTCATCGACTCCCTCCAGACCACGAAGCCCGAATTGCTGAAACAAAAAAGCCGTACCCAATTCAGTCTTTACCTGGCACAACTGAAGTTTATCGGTGAAGATGAAGAAAAAACATCCGGCAATACCTGCAAACAAGCCATGCCGATGAGGACTTTATCAACGAAATTGTCGGTCATCTTTATAAAATGCAGAAAGACTACGGCAAAGCATTCCTTACCCACAACCGCATAGAGAACCTGCGGCAGAATCCGGACCCGGATATTATCAATTCGCTTCTGGCAAATGCCGGGAAAGAGAATGACCAGACGCTATTGACCCAGCTTTACGAACTGAAAGGAACTTATTACCTACGCATGAATAACTTTGCAGAAGCAGCCAAATGGTTTGCCAAAGTTCCGGAATCCTATAGCCTCACTCACTATAAATACGATTATGAAACAGAGAAATATATCCCTGCGGGTATCTCCTCGGATGATTTCAACGGCTATTCGGAAATCTCCCCGTTGATATTCAGCAATGGATTCAAGAGACTATTCAGCGTTCCTGCCGCTTCGCAACTAACGGACGTGATGTACGAACAGTATCCCTATCTGAACAAAGAACACAATAAGGCTACATTGACCGCTGCCTGATGCAACTGGAAAAGGAAAGCCAGATGATGACGGAAAAAGGCGCACGGGCTGCCTATATGCTGGCCAACTATTATTATAACATATCTCCTACCGGTTATTACAGAAATATTCCTGCATACTTCACAGACAACTCCTACTATTGGTCTGCATACGTCTCATACGGCACAACAGGCCCAAACTCCATTCCTGATTACAGCAAAGAGTATAATTACAGAGACTTCACCCAGGAATATATGATAGTCGATAATATGGAGAACGCCCTCGCTCTGTATGAACAAGCTGCCACCTACTTCACCGACCGCGAATATAAAGCACGCGCACTGTTCATGGCCTCTTCCTGTACAATGGATCTTTATGCCCAAAACTGGTGGAGTAACTGGAACAATATCCTTAATTCTGATTTCAGCAGGTCGGATGACGAAAAGAAAGTGGACAGCTATTTCCGCCAATTGAAAAAATCATATAGCGACACACAGTTCTTCAAGGAGGCCGTACACGAATGTAAGTATTTCGAATATTATGTAAAGACTGAACTCTAATTCCCCAATCATCATCACTATAAAATGAAAACAGCAGTATTTAAAACAAAAATGAGAGCTCTCGTCTTCTTACTGGCAGGACTGGCTTTATCCTCTTCCTTATCCGCCCAAGATATTTCGGGAACTTGGCATGGAAAACTTTCCCTTCCCACCGGTTCGCTGACTATTGTATTCCACATCAGTCAAACGGAACAAGGCGCTTATGTGACCACACTGGACAGTCCCGACCAGGAGCCAACGGTATCAAGACACAGACCACTTCTTTCAATGATTCTACTTTAATTATCCAGATACCTATGATTCATGCTTCGTACAAAGGAAAGCTGAACAGTGATAACACAATCAACGGAACATTTACGCAAGGGATGCCCCTTCCGTTGAATTTGAAAAAGGGAGAAGCCAGCCGCCCCAAACGTCCGCAGGAGCCTCAACCGCCTTTCCCTTACAGAAGTGAAGAAGTCACCGTGAGGAATGAACGGGATGGAATTAACCTTGCCGGAACATTGACTCTTCCCGAAAAAGGAACTAAATTTCCGGCAGTAGTAATGGTGACGGGAAGCGGTGCGCAGAACCGGGATGAAGAAATCATGGGACATAAACCTTTCTTTGTCATCGCCGATTATCTGACCCGAAATGGAATTGCTGTGCTTAGATGTGATGACAGGGGCACTGCCGCTTCACAAGGTACTCACGCAACAGCTACCAATGAGGATTTTGCCACAGATACGGAAGCAATAGTGAATTACCTGCGCAGCAGAAAAGAAATAAATGCAAAGAAAATCGGAATTATCGGACATAGCGCAGGCGGAATCATTGCATTCATCGTCGCTGCCAAAGACCCTTCCATTGCATTTGTCGTTTCATTGGCAGGAGCCGGCGTGAGAGGCGACAGTCTGATGCTGAAGCAGGTAGAGTTAATCTCTAAATCCCAGGGAATGCCGGATGCCGTCTGGCAAGGGATGAAGCCTTCAATACGGAACAGATATGCCATACTGCAACAAACAGACAAAACTCCCGAAGAGTTGCAGAAAGAACTGTATGCAGACGTTACAAAAACAATGTCTCCCGAACAATTGAAAGACCTGAATACCATCCAGCAACTATCCGCACAAATCAGTTCGATGACTTCTCCGTGGTATCTTCATTTTATGAGATATGACCCGGCCCAGGATTTGAAGAAACTAAAATGTCCGGTTCTGGCTCTGAACGGAGAAAAGGATATTCAAGTGGATGCCACCATGAATCTTGCTGCCATCCAGGAAAGAATCACCGGAAATGGAAACAAAAATGTAACAGTCAAAGCCTATCCGAACTTAAATCACCTGTTTCAGACTTGCAAAAAAGGAACATTGGCCGAATACGGGCAGTTGGAAGAAACAATCAATCCGGAAGTCTTGAAAGATATCATTGAATGGATAAGGAAACAATAAGTCTCTTATTGACTAAAGGAATAAAATATTAATTTTTAATTGAAAGAGAAATGAGCACTCAAACAAATGATTTAAAGGAAATTATAAAGAAATGGATTATCAATATTGATAAAACAGAAGAACTACCTTCCGATATTGTGGCTTTGAGCTTCAATCTTTATGAACCATATGGTTTAGAATTGGTTGGAGCTACTTGGTTTGATGAAGAAGACGAAGATTGGGCATGTGATGAAGATTTTGAACCTACTCAACGGAGTTGTCCTGATTTTAAAATTTCAGATGATCTAGAATGGGAAGAAGTATTAGAGATTGTCACAGCTACTCTTAAAGCTCTAATCAAAGAACTTCCTGATTTAAGACTTTTCAAAGTCGAACATATAGCAGTTGGATTTGTGGATGGAGATCTGATAATTCTAAAATGATCCTTATTGATTATATACTTTTCAGGAAATATTTCTGAAACTCATATTTACTTTCTTTCCAATTCTT
>ENA-OQJH01000278-OQJH01000278.1-human-gut-metagenome-genome-assembly--contig:-NODE-278-length-29784-cov-7.126041_pt1 | contig 29784 bp, 40 predicted proteins | sample MGYA00242597_ERZ504763 | MGnify/ENA primary metagenome ERZ504763 (study PRJEB26092, sample SAMD00036359) | human gut metagenome | host: Homo sapiens | study: EMG produced TPA metagenomics assembly of...
CAGCAATCCCAACACTTCTTTTGATTGCTCCGGCTTCGTATCCTGGGTGCTGACGCAAAGCGGCGTCTGCAATACTGGCAGGGCTGGGAGCCAGGGCTCTACAATATTTCCACCCCGGTATCCTCTGCCAACGCAAGACCCGGCGACCTGATCTTTTTCGTCGCACTTACGATACACCGGGCGTTTCCCATGTGGGTATCTATGTGGGAGGCGGAAAAATGCTGCATTGCGGCGACCCCATTCAGTATGCAGATATCAACACAAGCTACTGGCAATCCCACTTTTACGCTTTCGGGCGACCACCCTACAACTAAAAACGATATGGAGGTAATTTGATTTATGGCAACGACACAGAAGATCCGCAATGACATTGCGAAAACCAAAGAAAAGATCGCGGAGCAGCAGAAACGCCTTCGTGCGCTGGAGGCCCAGCTTGCGGAGGAAGAAAATCTGGAAATCGTCCGCATGGTGAAAGCCGTGAAGATGGACAACAAGGAGCTGACCGCCTTCCTGAAAGCCTATGCCAGCGGCATGATCTCCCTGCCGGAAGGTATGCTGCAGGAGGGAGACACCGAGAATGAGGAAACGGAGGGATACGAGGATGAAGCATAACTTTATGACAAAAATGGTATCGGCTCTTTTGGCGGTGGTGCTCAGCACTGCCGCTTTTTCTACCACCGCCTTTGCCAGCGGTGGCGAGGAAACCACAGAGCCCGTGACTGAACAGGAAACGGCCGGGGATGTCTCTGATCTGCTTTCCGCTCTGGCAGGCAGCCAGGTCACGGTATCTGTCACCGAGAACGGTATCCAGTTCAGTTCCGGTGAAAATGACTCCGGGCAGACCGGCACCGTTACCACGGGCGGCGGCAATCTGAATGTCCGCACGGGCGCTGGAATGGATTATACCGCCTTCACCCAGATTCCCAACGGAACGACCGTGAAGGTGATTGGCACGGACGGCGACTGGCTGAAGGTCATCCTGCCGGAGAAAGTCGGCTATGTCTATTCCGGCTACATGACGGTAAGTGCCGGCGAGGCTGGCTCCGGGGAAGGTTCTTTCTCTCTGGACGCGGAAACGCTGGAAAACCTGCTGGGTATGCTGGGCGGTGGTTTGAATGGCGGTGCCGCCTTGACGCCGGACGGGAACCTTTCGCTGATTGACGATATTGGCAGCCCGACCGCCAGCGGCAAGCAGTTTATTACAGTGGAAACGAAGAACGGCAATGTGTTCTATCTCATTATCGACCGTGACGACGAGGGCGAGGAAACCGTGCATTTTCTGAATCAGGTGGATGAAGCCGACCTCATGGCACTCACGGAGGATGGAGAAAAGGCGGAAACACCTATTGTCTGCACCTGTACGGAAAAGTGCCAGGCCGGAGCGGTCAACACTGCTTGCCAGGTCTGCGTAAAAACCTCAGTGAATGTGTTGGCACAGAACAGAAAGCTGCGGAGCCCACCGAGCCGGAGAATCCGAAGCCTGAAAAGAAAAGCAATACCGGGGCGATCCTGGCGGTGCTGCTGATCCTTGCAGCCGGAGGTGGTGCGGCGGTCTATTTCCTGGTGCTGAAACCGAAGCAGGGAAAGAAAGTTCCCGCTGATCTGGATGATTTCGACCTGGAGGATGAAGAAGAATATTTGACTGAGGACGAGGAAACGGAGGAAAAGAATGAGTAAACTGATTATCGCAGAAAAACCGAGTGTGGCAAAATCTATCGCGTCGCCTGGGTGCTTCATCCAGGGCCGACGGCTTTTATGAGGCAGCGGCCTTCTCGTATCCTGGTGTGTAGGGCACCTGGTATCCCCGATGGATGCGGGCGGCTATGACGAGAATTTCAAGAAATGGCGCTATGACGATCTTCCCATTCTGCCGGAGCCGTTCCGCTATGTGCTGGCACCGGGCAAAGAGGACGCATTTGAAAATCTACGCGCCTGATGGACCGACCCGACGTGGATACCATTGTCAATGCCTGTGATGCCGGGCGTGAAGGGGAGCTGATCTTCCGGCTGGTGTATGAAATGACTGGATGCCGCAAACCAATTCTTCGTCTCTGGATTTCTTCGATGGAGGACAGCGCTATTCGGGAGGGTTTTTCTGATCTGCGCCCCGGCACCGATTATGAAGCCCTGTATCAATCTGCCCTCTGCCGCCAGAAAGCGGACTGGCTGGTGGGGATCAATGCTACGCGACTTTTCTCCGTTCTCTATCACCGTACCCTGAATGTGGGCCGTGTTCAGACACCCACACTGGCAATGCTGGCGGAGCGTGACGCGAAGATCACGCTGTTTCACAAGGAAAAGTATCATCTGCTGCGCCTGGCGTTGGATGGAACCGAGGCGGTGTCGGAAAAGTTCACCGATCCAACGGAGGCGGAACAGGCAGCGACCATGTGCAAGGGTGCGGCCGTCACCTGTACCTCTGTCACGAAAGAGCAGAAAAAAGAACAGCCTCCGAAGCTCTATGACCTTACCACCTTGCAGCGTGAGGCAAACCGCCTGTTTGGATACACAGCGAAGCAGACCCTTGACTACGCACAAAGCCTCTACGAAAAGAAGCTGCTGACCTATCCCCGCACAGACAGCCGGTATCTGACCTCCGACATGGCAGAAACGGCTCCTGCGTCATCCATCTGGCGGCGAAGGTGCCGCCCTTTGACGGGATCAGCAACTTCTTCCCGCTGGTGGAGGCCATGATTTCCGACAAGGACGTATCCGACCATCACGCCATTATTCCCACGGTGGAGATTGAAAAAGCGGATATCAAGGCTCTGCCCCTGGGCGAGCGCAATTTGTTCCTGCTGGTCTGCTGCAAGCTGCTGTGTGCGTCGGCGGAGCCGTATGTGTATGAGGCAATCACAGCTACTTTTGACTGCGGCGGCCATTCCTTCACCGCAAAGGGCAAGCGCATCCTCTCCGAAGGCTGGCGGGAGATCGACCGCATTTTCCGCGCATCCCTGAAGAAAAAGCCTGCGGACGGGGACGGCGGTGCGCTCCCAGACTTCACCGAAGGGCAGACTTTTGACGGTGCGGAGGTTTCCGTTACCGAGCATTTCACCCAGCCTCCGAAACCCTATACCGAAGATACCCTCCTGTCCGCTATGGAGAATGCAGGCAAGGACGACATTCCCAACGAAGCGGAGCGAAAAGGACTTGGCACGCCTGCAACCAGAGCGGCTATCATCGAAAAGCTGGTGGCGGCCGGATTTGTGGAACGCAAGGGCAAGAGCCTGATCCCCACAAAAGCCGGTATCAACCTTGTCACGGTCCTGCCGGAGCCGCTGACCTCTCCCATGCTGACAGCGGAATGGGAACAGAAATTGACGGAGATTGCAAAGGGCGGCGCTGATCCGGATACTTTCATGGACGGTATCCGCACGATGGTTCAAGAGATCGTGTCCACCTATTCCTGCATTTCCGAGGACGGCAAAAAGCTGTTTGCTCCGGAGAAGGAAGTGATCGGCACCTGCCCCCGCTGCGGCCAGCCGGTCTATGAGGGGAAGAAAAACTTTGCGTGTTCGGATCGGTCCTGCGGTTTTGTCCTCTGGAAAAATGACCGCTTCTGGACGAGCCGCAAGAAGGAACTGACAAAGAAGATGGCAACAGACCTTCTGAAAAAGGGCCGCGCCAATGTCAAGGGAATGTGGTCTGAAAAGAAACAGGCTGCTTATGACGCTGCGGTGATCTTGGATGACACGGGTGGCAAATACATCAACTTCAAACTGGAATTTCCGAAAAGAAAGGAAGGTGTCAATGGCAGAAAATAAGACTTTTGAACATTTGCCCGAAGTGAGGGCGGCGGTGGCTGCCCTCTCCCCGGAGGACCGGGAGCTGCTGGCGGCGGTGCAGGCGTCGCCTTTCAAGCTGACAGCGCCGGAGCAGTTCAAGGAGTTTGCGGCCAACATCGACTATTTCGTGTTTGAGCCCAATATCCACGATCTGAATGATCTGGGGTGGCGGTATCTGGCGCAGCACATGGATATGCTGCTGCCCCCAGAACTTCTGAAAGCGATCGACCCTGTTCCTTTTGGCAAGTACGCCATGCAGGAGGAACAGGGCCATTTTACGGAACACGGATACATTTCTCTCTCCGGTGACGAGTGGAACCATGAACGCCCTGCGGAGCCGGAGAAAAAGCCTTCCATCCGGGAACGGCTGGAACAGGGCAAGAAGGAATGTGCGGAGAAAAACAAGGCGCAGCCCCATAAGGAAAAATCTGCGCCGGAGCTGTAAGGAGGTGCTGATATGCCATATTACGATCACGACAAGGATTATCCCTTTGCCGCCTTTATCACCAATCTTGGGAAGTACAATGAGGGCGAGCTTGTGGGCGAGTGGGTGAAGTTTCCCACCACCGCCGAGGAATTGAAAGAAGTGTTTAAGCGTATCGGGATTGGCCAGAAGGATGACTTCGGCCAGCCCTATGAGGAATGGTTCATCACGGACTATGATTGCTATGTGGACGGTCTTTACAGTAAGCTGGGTGAATATGAAAATCTGGACGAGCTGAATTATCTGGCATCGAAGCTGGATGAAATGAGCGAAAGCGAATACGCACAGTTTCAGGCCGGTATGGAAATGGGCGACCATTGCGGCAGCCTGCAGGAGATCATCAACCTCACCGAGAATCTGGATTGCTATGAGGTTTACCCCGATATCCATGACTATGACGATCTGGGCCGCTATTACATCGAAGAACTGGACGTTATGCAGGTGCCAGAGCATTTGCAGAATTACATCGACTATGAGGCCTACGGCCGGGACGTTGCGTTGGAGGAAAACGGCACCTTCACGAATCAGGGCTATGTGCGTGATACGGGTGACAGTTCCATGAGTATTACGACGGTGAGCGCGGCAGTATCCCCGACGAGTACCGGGTGATGACCTTTCAGGACGATCTTCCCGAAGAAGAAAAATCCGAGTGGGCTATGGATATAGCCTTTGACATGGACGAGTTTTTCCGTCAGAACGATCCGCAGTATGCAGCGGAGCACCCGGAGGCACACGCCGCAAAGGAAGAACTTTACGAAAACCTGATGGCAGGGCGCATTTCCGCTCTGGATGAAAAGCTGGCGGCACTGGGGCAGACGCAGGAGGACTATCTTCCTTCGGAGATTGAAAAGTTCAAGGATGCCACGGGCTATGAGGAATTTCTTGATTTTGACCCAGCGGAGGTCAAAGCCGCTTTGGATAAGCCGGAGAAGTCCCATGCGGATGAAATGCTGGCCGCTGCGGAGAAGGTTGCCTCGGAAAAGATGACTGTGCTTGTAGTGGAGCCTATGAAGGAACCCTATGTGAAGGAGATCGACCCCGATCTTCATTCCCTGCAGGCGGAGGTCGGCGGAGACATTGGCGCAACTTATCCCTATTCTGACCCGGTGGCGCTGGTTTGCAATGATGAAGGAAAGCTCATCGGGCTTGATCTGAACCGTGGGCTGCGGGATGAAAATGGAGAAATTTATGATATCGTAGCAGGGACTTTCCTGGTGGTTGGACTTGGTGAGGAAGATTTTGCGTCCCTGTCCCCGGAACTGATTCAGAAATACACGGAACAGTTCAAAACGCCGGAACGATTTATGCAGATCAATGGCAATATCGTCGTTCTCCCTGTCCCGGCAGAGAAACAAGACCTCGCTTTTCTTCCAGACCGTTTTGAAACTGGCGAACGTGTGCAGACACCGAGGGGCAGCTTTCAGGTGACGGCTATGAGCCGGGAGCAGATGGAGCAGCCGGTTACGGTGTCCATCATATTTCCGATGATAGAAAGTACCTTATCATGGGAAACGGCACACGGGCCTTTGCCGTGGCAGCGGAGCAGCCGGAAAAGGACAATCCTCTCCGCACGGCAGAAATGACGCTGGAGGATGACTACGGCATGATCGACGGCGTTATCAACAACGGCAGACGCGGCGAGGAACTGGAGAAGGCGCAGGAACACGCGGAGCAGACGAAGCCGGAGAAGCCTTCCATCCGTGAGCGGTTAGAGGACGCCAAACGGGAGTGTGCCGAGCATAAGCCACCGGAGGGCAAGAAGCCCGGCCGTGATGTGCCGGAGCATGACTGCCTATGAGCCGAAGCAAGAAATGGCGGCTGGAATGGGCGTTCTTCCTGGGTGACAACGGCAGGCGGCAGTATAACCATATCTGTAAAAAATGTGTTCACGGCTGCAAGCAGAGTTTCCGGGCGTGTCTGGTCGCTTGTCCGCATTACAGTTCCAAACGGTCTAAAATCTGTGAGGATATGGGTGGAAAAAACACAGAATAATTCCCTGTATCCGTATTTTCAAAGGGAGCCTTTATGATTTTTCATGTGTCGGTCTGCTTGCTGGCACATGAAGAAAAAGGCTTGATTTCAGACACTTTCTGTCACGCAAAACGGAGTACAGCTTTTCGGTTCATCCGATTGGCTGTACTCCCGCTTTTTCTTTTTGCTATCATCAAATTACTTTAACACGGTTCTGTTGTTTGAACAGGGGTACAAATTGTACCTCCGTTGAAAAGGAATTTCCATAGTATTTTCTCATTAGGATTGGATAGGAAAGGATGGATAGCCGCCGCAGTAGGCGTTGTGGGAATGTGTGTAAACTGCCAGAATTGTGAGGCTGTGGGAAAGCTGTTTGCAGACTTGTGGGAAAAGGCTTGTCTTTTTCCATCAGGTTGTGAATGGCTTTTCCATCGGCACGAGCGGCAGTTTTCCATATTTCCATGACGCAAGAAAATCATCCAACGATCAGCCGGTACACCGTCAGCGGCACATACCACACCGCCACAATAAGCCGCCAGGCCAGAACGAAACCGCCGATTACACCGCCGATAATAAAGTTCAATGCAAACAAGGCGATCCCTCCACCCAGGGAGCCGCCGCCCGGCACGATCCAGAGGCACATCCGATGGAGCCAAACGGCAGCCCGCAGAGTATCCAGAGCCATACATAGTCAACCTCTCCGTTCTTCACGCAGGCAGATTTGAAGATACAATACAGGATCAGTGCCACGGTCACGGGCAATACGCTTTTGAAGAAAAATGCTTTGATTGCTTCGCTTCTTGTCATCGGTAAAACCTTCTTTCGCAGCTCCATTATACAGGATGCCGGGAGCTGCGCCCAGCGTCTTTCAGAGAAAATTATTCAAGTTCATGTCGCCGCTGTTGTTCCTGTTCCTTTGGAACGGTCAGTAGTGCATCTACATTCTGTTTAACAGTATCGTATTCCTGGGCTTCGGTTCTTGCGGTTTTGTACTCCGCAAGAAGGCGTTCCTTTTCTGCGCTGAGAGTGGCAAGCTCCGTTTTCATGCTTTCTGTTGTCGGCAGCGGTACAGCCCCCAGCCGTTTCAATTCTCTGGTGGCCGCTTCAAAAAGGATGATCTCGCTCTCATGCCCCCGCAGGAGCTTTTCTTTATCATTCGATTTACGGTATCGGTCATAAAGCGGCTTTAGCTGACGGTAAGTTTCAGCGTGCTTCATCACAAGGGCAAGTTCGGCACTTCTACTTTCTATCCGCTTGATTTCTGCATGAGCGGTATCCCTGCGTGCGGATACTGCGTTCAATTTGCTTTCCAGTTCTCCATAACTGCTTATCCCGTGTTCCGTCAGGAAATTCATGGTCTTGGCGGCCTGTTTCAGATTGTTCAGCTTCGCCCAATGGGTGAAGCCTGCACTCTGCTGTGCCTTGATGTTGTTCTGGATATCAATGAGTAGACTGATCTTTCCGTTCCGCTGTTTTGGCTGGTGGGAAGGTCTGGATCGTCCGGCGATCCGGGCGGCAAGGGCTTCTTCGGTGTAGTCAACCCCCAGCGTTTTCAGACGGGTGAACCGTTCCTGATCCGGTGCTCTGGCAGAGATATACTTGCCGCGCTTGATCTCATAACCTTCTCTCTGCAGGCGGCGAAGCAGTTCTTCCAGGTTGGAACAGGCTGGCAGGAGCCGGTCGATGGCCGCTTTCAGCTTTGCCTTATAGCTGGTGCCGTTCTGCGTAGCCTGATGTTCAATATAGCTCTTGCCCTTGTCCTGTCCAGGAATAATGACAGACAGACCATGTTCCTTGCAAAGCCGGTCGGAGGTGCGGCGGATATCGTGATAGCTTCGCTTGTTGGAATGATAGTGTTTATGATCCGCAAAGCTGACCGCATTGAAAATCAGGTGGTTATGAACATGATCTTTGTCTATATGGGTGGTAAGTACAAACTCATACTTGCCGCCCAGGATTTCTTTTGCAAGCTTCATGCCGATCTCATGGGCCTGTTCCGGCGTGACCTCTCCAGGCTGAAAGGCTTGGATCAGGTGACGGCCAAGGTTCGTTCCCTTGTCGATGGCATGGCGGCGGGTCCAAGCAAATTCGATATCCGCAGTTTCGGCGGCACAGCCATAGGAAGAAACAAGCAGCTTTCCGTCCGTCTTTTCCGGGTTGCAGATATAGTCAATGGCTGCTTTCAGCGTTGATTTGATAGGATGTGTCTTTGTAACTGCCATATCTCGTCCAGCCTTTCCCGTATCTCGTCCATGTCGGTCTGATACGCAGGACCTCCGGCGTTGATCCGCTTGGCGATCTGATTGATGTTCCGACCGATAGCGGAAAGCTCTTTGATGAACGCCTTGATATCTGCGGTGTCCGTATAGATGATATATCCGTCAATCGCCATTTTGCGGAGATATGCACCATATCTGCGTGTGGGTAGCTGGCTCATTTTCTCATCTATGAGCCGTTTTTCGTCCTCCGTGACATAGAATTTCATTTGGATATTCCGCTTTCGGTTTGCCATGCGCCGCCTCCGTTCTTCATAAGGGTTTGGGATTATCCCAACAAGCAATTTTGGATTTTCGGGCAAGGGACCTGAAAATTTCAAAATTCGCAAGCGGGTACTCGCTTGCTGTGCTTGCTACCGTATCTTATCCCTACTTATAAAGCGTTGCGGAAGCCCCAAAATGCCCACAAAATAAGAAAAACAGAGGATGTTCAGACACCCTCCGTTTCTTCATTCGGCTTTTCAATTTTTAAGGCCCCGTCAATGGCACCTTCCACGATAGGCAAATACTGTTCCGGGCAGAGCTTTAACTTCTGTCCGACCCGCTGGCGCAGCTCGCTTTCCTCTCGCATGACCTCTGGATTGAAATATCTCTCCATCGGCAGGCCGCAGATTTTTACAAGCTGTATGATGACCGGCAGGCTGGGGATCGTGCCCTCGTTTTCAATGTTGGCAAGATACCTGGTATCAATATTCACCTTTTCGGCTAAATCTTTTCGTGCAAGGTTCTTCGCCTTCCGTGCTTCTTTTACATCTGCACCGAAGGTTTCAAAGCCAGGGCAGTCTTTCACTTTTGCCATTCAACATCACCCACATACATTCTATATTTCATAGTTTGCACATGGAATGATGTGATATCCATTCTGTCTACATTTTATAATTCACATCTTTAACCTTGTATTCTTCGAGCAGACGAAATATAATATTTTAGGAGGTGCAAAATGGACTATATAACATTAAAAGAGGCAAGCCAAAAATGGAATGTTACGCCGCGCCAGATAAATTATTTGTGTACATCTGGGCGCATCCCCGGTGCTGTAAAAATGGCGACGATTTGGCTTATTCCTAAAAATGCAGAGAAGCCAGTAGACAGGCGGAGAAAAGAAAACAAATCTCAGTGAGGTTTCTGTGACATTTGGGTGATACACTGAAAATGAAGGAGTGTGATACCATGCGAATTTTAGTAGTCGAGGATGATCGACTTTTGAATAATACTTTATGCTATAACTTGAATACTGCGGGCTATGCGGTTGATTCTGCACTGACAAAATCAGCGGCCGGTAATTTCTTGACGAAACAGGACTATGACCTGATTGTGCTGGATGTAAATTTGCCGGACGGGAACGGTTTTGACTTCTGCCGGGAGGTAAAAGAGCGCCGCCCCGATACCGCTATTATCTTTCTGACCGCAAATGATATGGAAAGCGATATGCTCAAAGGGTATGAACTGGGCGCAGAGGATTATGTGACAAAACCTTTCCCTATGAGCGTCTTTCAAAAGAAACTGGCGGTGGTGCTGGGGCGGCTGACAAAACAACATGGTGGTGATACTTATGAGGATGGCACACTGACCATCAATTTTTCAGAGATGAGTGCTGCCCTGTCAGGAAAGCCACTTACATTCACCCCACTGGAATATCGACTTTTGAAAATCCTGATGAAAAATCCACAGATCGTTTTGACGCGGCAAGTCTTGTTGGAAAAACTGTGGGACGCAGACGGAAATTTTGTGGATGAACACGCTCTGACTGCGGCTATCAGCCGGGTACGAAACAAAATCGAAACACCCGACCGTCAGTACATCAAAACGGTATATGGTATGGGCTATATGTGGATCGGAGGGGCGCTGAAATGAATGTGCGAAAACTTTCCGTCAACAAAGCCTGTATCTTTTTAGCTGTTCTCCTGCTGGCGGCAATGGTGACGGTTTCAGTGGCTTTATATGCGTTGACCCAAGATATAACCGCTGTTTGGTATGTACTATTGTTCGGCATCTTTGTGCTGTTTTGCTCTATTTGTTTTATGGTGCTGGTTCGCCGCAAATTGGCGATGTTCTCCGATGCTTTTTGCAGTTTGATGGATGATATGTTGTCCGGGAATATGCAGCCGAAACAGACTGTGGAAGAAGAAAGTCTTTTCTATAAAATTGAATATCGGTTGAACCGTTTGTATGAAGTCGTGCAGGAAAACAAGAACAGCATTGCACAAGAGCGGGCTGACTTGCAAGAACTTATTTCTGATATTTCCCATCAGGTCAAGACCCCGATTGCGAACTTGAAAGTGATTAACAGCACCCTGCTTGAAAATGAAGTCCCTGTGCAAAAGCAAAAAGAGTTTCTTACAGCACAGGCCACCCAACTTGATAAGCTGGATTTTCTCATGCAAGCTATGATTAAAACCTCGCGTCTGGAAACAGGTGTCATTTCTCTGGAAAAGAAAAGCCAGCCGCTTTATGACACGCTTGCCGCCGCATTGGGAGGTATTCTTCTGAACGCCGAGAAAAAACAGATCAATGTTCAAGTGGACTGCCCGGAGAACTTGGTCGTTTCCCATGACAGAAAATGGACAAGCGAAGCACTGTTCAATATTTTGGACAATGCAGTGAAATATACGCCGGAGGGCGGTCAAATCCGTGTTTCGGTTGAAAGTTGGGAAATGTATGTGAAAATCGACATTGCAGATACAGGCATTGGCATTTCAGAACAGCATCAGGGAGCAATTTTCAAGCGTTTCTATCGAGAGGACATCGTACATGATGTAGATGGAATTGGTATTGGTCTATATCTGGCTCGTGAGATCGTAACCTTGCAAGGCGGTTATATCCGAGTAACATCCGAGGTTGGGAGGGGTTCAACTTTTTCCGTCTTTCTGCCTCGACAATAAAATAAGTACGCTAAAAAACAAAATGTCACAGGCCTATGACATTTGAGATTTAATTAAACAGAGGTATTTTGTTTCCCGTGACATTTCTGTGAGGTTTACCTTTTATGATAGAGCCATCAAAAAGAAAGGGTGGTGTTCTATATGAACATATTACAAACGACAGATTTGAAGAAATATTACGGCACCGAACCGAACATTACAAAAGCATTGGATGGCGTGACCCTATCCATTGAGGAAGGTGAATTTGTTGCCATTGTTGGTACTTCCGGCAGCGGTAAGTCTACTTTGCTGAACATGATGGGCGGGTTAGATACGCCAACTTCCGGCAGTATTAAAGTAAAAGGGAAAGAATTATCGAAACTCAAGGATGAACAGCTTACCATCTTCCGCAGACGTAACATCGGGTTTATCTTTCAGAATTACAATCTTGTTCCTGTGCTGAATGTCTATGAAAATATTGTCCTGCCGGTGGAGCTGGATGGTGATACCGTGGACAAGCAGTTTATAGATGAAGTCGTGAAAATGTTGGCTCTCGATGGGAAGCTGAACAGTATGCCTAACAATCTGTCCGGCGGCCAGCAGCAGCGTGTAGCGATTGCCCGCGCCCTTGTTTCCAAACCAGCTATTATACTTGCAGATGAACCGACAGGCAATTTGGATAGCCGGACAAGTAGTGATGTTCTTGGTTTGCTGAAAGTTACAAGTCAGAAGTTCCATCAAACGCTTGTAATGATTACCCATAACAATGAAATTGCCCAGCTTGCCGACCGAATTATCCGTATTGAGGACGGAAAAATCGCACAGTGACAGGGGGTGACATTGATGGATGATATTTTATTTGGGAACAATAATCAGGCAACAATCAATCGTCTTGCCAAAAGAAGCTACCGCGCTAATAAGCAGAGAAATGTTTTCGTTACCATCGCATTATTCTTGACAGCCTTTATGATTACATCTGTATTTAGTTTGGGGTGCAGTTATTTTGAAACCTATCAAATGCAGCAATTCGTGCGATGGGCACGACTGCGGATGTGGCAATTACAAGCCTCTCAGAAGAACAATATGAAGAATTGAGCCGATCCAGCTTGGTATCCGTAGTTGGTGTCAGTCAGAGATTGGGCAGCATTGATACATCTGGAATGGACGATGCCCTGCTGAGTATTACTTGGATAGACGAAACAGAATGGCAAGAACACCGTGTACCAACAATTTCGGATATACACGGAGATTATCCGCAAGCAAAAAATGAAATTATGCTCCCTACATGGGCTTTGCGTGCAATGGGGATTGATGATCCACAGATAGGGATGAATATTTCCCTTTCCTATCAACTCGGAACAGATTATCAATATATCTCCGATGAATTTGTTTTGTCGGGCTATTACACAGATTATTCGGCTTCACGTGCAGGCAACCGTGGTGCCGCTTATGTTTCGGAGCTTTTTGCAACACAAACAGGGCTTCCCTTTGATAGTGTGTCTACCGCAATGATTTCTTTTTCTGATGACAGTAATGCCCTGCGATCCTGTGAAAAACTAAAACGGAAGATTTCGTTTACAGAAAGTCAGTCCTTTGAAATTGTACCTATTGCTCAGAGCAATTCCACCACCATTGTTCTTCCACTGGCTGCTATTATCGTCTTTATCATTATCAGCGGCTATTTGCTGATTTATAACATTCTGTATATCTCAATTTCAAGAGATACACAATTCTATGGACAGCTTAAAACGATAGGCACGACAAAAAGACAAATCAAGCGGATTGTGCGTTCTCAAATATTCAGAACGGCGGTGATCGGTATTCCCAGCGGCCTAATTGTCGGTGGTATTGTTTCGCTTGGACTTGTTCCGTTTGCCATGAATATGATGTACTCAAGCGATACAGACCTTGGGGAGATAGTGTCCTTTTCCCCCATTATTTTTGCGGGTGCCGCAATCTTCACATTTTTTACTGCAATCATCGGCAGCATGAAACCAGCGAAAATAGCTGCAAGTATTTCTCCTGTTGCGGCTTCACGCTATACGGAGGCAAATACAAGGAGTTACCGAGATCATAAGAGCCATAGAACAAAATTATCTCGGATGGCACGAGATAATATTTTTAGAAACCCTAAAAGCGCTTTCCTTACTTTTGCGTCCTTATTTTTAGGCTTAATATTGTTTTTGGTTTCTGCTGGTCTACTATCAAGCCTAAGTCCCGACAATTTTGTAAATCAATGGGGAGAAAGTGATTTCGCATTGACTTACAGCATTTCCGAAGAAGGAAACCTGCTCTCTGATGAAATGTTGCAGCAAATTGAAACAATGCAGGGAATTGAAAATCTGCGCGTCACTTATTCTGCTTCACCGTGGCCCACTATGGATGTCATTTACGACGAAAATGTATTCGGGAAATATATTGATTCCTTGGATGGCGTATCAGGTCTTGATTTTTCAAATGCGGAAACACGAAAAAACTATACAGATAATTTTTGGAGCGGCGTTTACGGAATAGATTCCAGATATATCGAAGAACTTAATAAAACGCTTGATAAGCCTATTGACTTAACCGCCTTTGAAAAGGGAGAGTTGGTGGTTTTGTCCGCTATGACGGATGATGAGGGAAACCTATTGATTCAGCCAGGGCAAGCAATCACCGTTGTCGGTGAGTCCGGGGAACAGGTCTTTACAGTGGCAACTGGCTTTCTGGACGCTGATTTTCAGAGTGGTCGAGGAAATGAGAGAGGTACTGCCCCTGATTTGTATATCAGTAAGCAGGCAATAGAGAAGTTGTCTGGAGAAACCAAAATCTTTCGGATTGCTTTTGATACGATTGATAGCAGTTATGACAAAGGGATTATGGAGCAGCTTCAATCCATTACTGCTTCGTCACCGGGCATTACGATTCTGTCACGATATGAAAAGCAGCAAGAAATGGCCGGATATTTGCTGACCTCAAGGATTATAGCCGCAGGGTTGTCCGCTGTATTTTTGCTGATAGGAATTATGAATTTCATTAACACAATGGTTGTTAGTGTAAATACTCGGAAACATGAATTTGCAACACTTGAAAGTATAGGAATGACGAAAAAGCAAATTAGAAATGTATTGCTTTGGGAAGCGTGTATTATTGGAGTATTTCTTTCCTACTGCTTGCCACACTGGGAACAGCGATATATATTCCAATATACTCAGCCTTTAGAAGAATGGTTCCTTATGCAGCTTTTCACTATCCTGTAATTTCTCTGTTGGTTGTCGCAGCTATTGTTTTGCTGGTCTGCTTGGCAACCCCCGTCATAACTTTCATGCAAAATGTTAAGCAAAGCGTTGTAGAGAGACTGCGGCAGAATTAAATATTTGCGATGAAAACCGGGAGATTATTCTCCCGGTTTTTCAAATCTCACAGGTTCGTGAGATTTCAGCCCATTATTCTGTCGAAACAGCGTGTGTCAGTGACATTTCTGTGAGGATTGCTTGTTAAGATAAGCGCAAAAGGAACAAGCTGCCGCACGACGGCAAAAGAAAAAAAGCCGTCGTACAGCAGCCTATCAACACGCCCATTTGAAACGGCGGCTTTGATTTTCAGAGCCGCCGTTTCTTTGCGATTGCACAAACCAATGACGACTTGCAGGGACACGGTAGCCGATTGGAGGTTAATTTACCGTGTCCCGTTTGCTTTTTCAAAGCTCACATGATCTACATCAGTTAAAAAAAGCATTGCTCCTCCATCGGAACAGTCCGGCTTTGAATATGAACTATACCATGTAAGTAATCTTCTTTATAAAACATTTCTGCGTCCAGCAGGTCCGTTGCGACTTGCTGGGCGTTTTTGCTGTTTTCCGAGGACAAGCCCGCCTCGAAAAATTTTTAAGAAATTTTCAAAAAGGAAGCTTTTAGCGGGTAGCGAGCGGCTTTGCGTTCGCCTTGTTAGCGGAAAGGGAGAAACCCACCTCATTCCCCCAGGAAAGGGGGTGAAAAGATGGATATGATCCCCCGCAATGACTATGGCGAGCGGTGCCAGTTCGATGCTTACTGCAAGCTGGTACTGTACCATGAGGCAATCGACTACCTTCGGGAAATGCAGAGGCGCCGTGACAGGGAACTGTCATTCAGCGACCTTCCGCAGATGGAGATGGACAAGCTCTGCGTTGCAGATCATTACCCCAGTGACAGATTTACATTCTCGTCCCATGGGTATGACCTGCATATTGAAAACGAGCTTGTGGCTGATGCCTTCGCCGGTTTGTCTGTTCAGGAGCAGAGTATTTTGATCCTGCATTTTGTTCTGGACCTGCCGGATCAGGAGGTTGGCCGCCTTGTTGGAATGTCTCGCAGTGCCGTTCAGCGGCGAAGGGCAAAATCATTGACCGAGCTGCGGATCAAGTTGGCCGCACTCATGCCGAAGGGAGGTTGAAGGTATGAAGAAACCCACTTACAAGGGCAAGGAGCTTCTTCCTCTTTCGGTGATTGACGCCGCCCGTGACGGGGACTCTCAGGCTGTGGATCAGGTACTCCGGTATTATGAGGGCTATATCAATAAGCTCTGCACCCGGACGCTTTACGATCCTGACGGCCAGCCCCATGTTCGGGTGGACGAGTACATGAAGCGCCGATTGGAGATCAAGCTCATTCATTCCATTGTCAGCATGAGCTGACAAGCCCGGTCTGAAAGCGGAAACAGCTTACCCTTTCCCTGTTTCTCTCTTTCGTGGCCGAAGGCAGCACCTTGACAAAGAAAGCCCGTTGGGAGGCCAACGCCGCAGTATAAGGCAAACGGATACATTCCTGTTTGTGCCGAGCCATACGGCCGGTGCGCCATGACCTCGTTTCAAGTCCGCAGGACGGGACCACTGTAACGGGCGAGCGAACAGCACCAGACCGCAAAGCAAGCGTGGCGGCTTGCAGGCGATGACACACGGGCAGGGTCAAAGATACTCGCGCATTGAACGCCCACAAAGCATTGTGCGCCGCACCCATCAGCATGGGCCGGGGTTAGACTCCCGTGGAGCTGTGCCAGCAGCCGTCCGTAAGCCTACTTTTCTTTTTTGAAAGTTTATGGATAGATCGTAAACTTTTCAATTAGCAGCAGACAAACACAGAGCAGCACGGTAAAATAATGGTGGAAGTTATATTACCCACACATATTCGTGCTGTTCCTTTTCATAACTGAAAGGGGGTTCTCATGTCTCAAACATGGAACGGCACGAAGAAAGAAACCCCTGAAAGAAGGACATATACGGTTGACGATATTGCTCAAATTCTGGGCATCGGAAGAACTTCCGCATATATCCTTGTAAAAGAAGGGCACTTCAAAATCGTGCGAATTGGTAACGCCATACGCATTTCCAAGCGGTCATTTGACGAGTGGCTTGACTCCCTCGACCTGTGATCCAAGAAAGGAAGAACGATATGGCATCTATAATCAAGCGAAAGAAAAACTATTCCGTTGTTTACAACTATGTGGATGAAAACGGAGAAACCAAACAGAAGTGGGAAACCTGGCATACCCACAAAGAGGCCTTGAAGCGCAAGGCGGAAATCGAAAATCAGCAGCACACGGGAACTTTTCTCCCACCAAGCAATCAGACGATCACCGAATTCCTTTATGACTTCGTATCTCTTTACGGAGAAAAGAAATGGGGCGTGTCCATGTATGACAGCCAAACGGCACTGATTGCGAACTATATCAATCCGATCATCGGTGATATGGAGGTACAGGCGGTTACTCCCCGTGCGGTTGACGGTTATATCCAGACCTTGCAGAAAACCAAGTCGGTGTCTACCAAGACCCGAAAGGCCGTTACCACCTATGTCAGCGACAAGACCATTGAAAAGATCATCAAGCTCCTGCGGTGTGCGTTTAAGCAGGCGGTACGATGGGAAATCATTGCAAGAAATCCCTTTGACAATGTGATCCTCCCGAAAACGGAGTATGCGAAACGGGATATCTGGACAGCGGATATGATCCGCCTTGCCCTGGACAAATGCACGGACAGCAAGCTCTATGTAGCAATGAATCTGTCTTTTGCCTGCTCTCTGCGTATGGGTGAAATCCTGGGGCTGACCTGGGAGAACGTCCATATTTCCGATGAAGATATTGCGGCGGATAACGCCTATGTCTACATCGACAAGGAACTGACACGGGCATCCAAACGGGCGATTGAAACGCTGGGTGAGAAGGATATCTACTACATCTTCACTCCGCTCATGCCGAACACCAGCACAAGAATTGTTCTGAAAAAGCCGAAAACCGATTCCAGTATCCGTAAGGTGTGGCTGCCGAAAACGCTGGCCTACATCCTGCGGGAATGGAAGAAGTCCCAGGACGAGCTGAAAGGCTTCCTTGGCGACGAGTATCAGGACTTCGATCTGGTGGTAGCACTTCCCAATGGACGCCCCTGCGAGGATCGGATCATCCTCAAAGAGTTTGCAAAGCTCCGTGAGGACGCAGGGCTGCCGAAGGTGGTCTTTCATTCTCTCCGTCATTCCAGTACCACCTACAAACTGAAACTGAACCACGCGATCTGAAAGCCACCCAGGGCGATACGGGTCATGCCGAAATCGACATGATAACCGGTATCTATGCTCACATTCTGGACGAGGATAGAAAGGTCAATGCTCAGAAATTTGAGACAGCCTTCTATGCCAAGCCTGATCTCCGCAATGTCCGTCCGCCGGAAGAATCGGCAAAATCGGAGCCTGCGACCCTGGACCTTGAAAGCCTTGTGGAGCAGCTTCAAAAGTCACCGGAGCTGGCAAGTGCGCTCGCGGCCTTGATAGCGGCGCAAGCCCGGCAAAGTGATCCGAAAAATCGAATTAGCAAAACGCAGAATTTTCTTAGCAAATTTCTGAAAAGCGTTCGAGTCCAATTAGCAAATATACATCATGCGGCGTATAAAAATCTCCCGGTAACAGAAGCGAAATTACCGGGAGAAGGAGGAACAAAAAAAACGCTGCAAACCCTGAAAAAAAGGCTTGCAGCGGTGCTTTCTGGCGTCCCAGAGAGGATTTGAACCTCCGACCCCACGCTTAGGAGGCGTGTGCTCTATCCAGCTGAGCTACTGAGACATTTTTAAGATTTATGCAATTTTCAAGGCTCGAAGGAATCGAACCATCTGCCGCTTAGGAGGCGAACGCTCTATCCAGCTGAGCTATGAAGACGGATACCATATTATAATACCGCAACTTCCCCACAAAATCAAGTTGAATCGGAAAGAAAAAAGGTGTATCCTATAGGAGAGGTGCTCATGCGCGGCGTGGGTGCAGAATGAAGTGCAGGTGCAGCACAGGCGGCCCGGCACAAAAAGGAGCCAACTTATGGGGATGAAACGGAAAAAGAGAGCATCGCGTCGGCGCGGCTGGCTGCTGGGCAGCAGTGCAACGCAGGTCATCTGCATCAGCTTTGTGCTGCTGATCGCGCTGGGAACGCTGCTGCTGACACTGCCCATTTCCAGCCGCAGCGGTCGGCTGGGCGTGGTGGATGCCATGTTCACTGCCACCAGTGCCACCTGTGTGACAGGTCTGGTCGTGCGGGATACCTGGACGCAGTTCACGCCCTTTGGGCAGGCGGTGGTTTTGCTGCTGATCCAGGTGGGCGGTCTGGGCCTGGTGACACTGACCAGCTTTTTTGCGCTGGCGGCCAAACGCCGGATGGGCTTTAAGGATCTGCGGCTGCTGGGAGAAAGCGTTTCGGCCAGCGGATACTCGCAGGCCACCGATGTGCTGAAGATCGTGGTCAAGCTGGCGATGACCTTTGAGATCATTGGTATGGTGCTTCTGATGATCGCCTTTGTGCCGCAGTTTGGTGCAGAGGGCATCTGGATCAGCGCATTCACGGCCATCTCGGCGTTCTGCAATGCGGGCTTCGATCTGTTTGGCCGGTTCGGGCAGTATTCCTCGCTGGCTCCCTATGTCAGTAATTATTATGTACAGGCTGTGATCATGTTCCTGATCATGGCGGGCGGTCTGGGCTTTATGGTCTGGGTGGAGATCGGCGAGTGGCGCAAGAAGCGGCACCTGTCTCTCCATGCCCGGATGGTGTTGCTCTTCTCCTGCATCCTGTGGGTGGGCGGTGCTGTTCTCATCGGCTGATGGAGTGGAACAACCCCAAGAGCATGGGCGGGCTGTCCGTGCCGGGCAAGGTGATGGCGGCCCTGTTCCAGTCGGTGTCAACCCGTACTGCCGGTATGAACACCATCGACCTGGCCGCCTGTGGGCCCATCACCAAGCTGCTGATGAGCGTTCTGCAGTTCATCGGCGCGGCTCCCGGCTCCACCGGCGGCGGTGTGAAGGTGACCACCTTTGCTGTTCTGATCCTGACCATGCGCAGCGTGGCACAGGGCCGGGATGACTGTGTCATCGGCGGCCACCACATTGAATCTAAGACCGTTTACCGTGCGCTGACCATTATCATGCTGGGCATGGTGCAGCGCTGGGCTCTGCCGTGGTGGTCTATTACAACACCTCGGATGCCGTAACGGTCATTGACGCGATCTTTGAATCCTGCTCCGCCTTTGGTACCGTGGGCCTTTCGGTGGGCGTGACCAGCCAGCTGAACACCGGGGCCAAGCTGCTGTATATGCTGGTGATGTTCATGGGCCGTGTTGGCCCGGTGTCCTTTGCCATCAGCCTGACCAGCAAACCCGATGACAACAAACGGAAGATCCTGCCCGTTGGACAGATCAACGTGGGATAAGAAAAAATGGACGGCTCTCGAAAACGAGAGCGTCCATTTTATGTGCAGTCAGCGTGGAAACGTTCCGGGAGCGGAATCATTTGCTGTAGATCTCCACGATATTCAGCAGGATTTCGGTTGCCTTGTCCATGCGCTCTACGGTGGTGCACTCGCACACGCCGTGGAAGTTGAAGCCGCCGGTGCCAGGTTGGGGCAGGGCAGGCCCTTCCAGCTCAGGGTGGCACCATCGGTGCCGCCGCGCACAGGCACTTCCTCGGGGGTCAGACCGGCCTTTTCGATGGCCTTGCGGGCGTTCTCCACCAGATGGAAGTGGGGCTTGATCTTTTCCAGCATGTTGCGGTAGCTGTCCTTGATCTCCACCTCCACGGTGCCGGGGCCGTACTTGCCGTTGAGGTAATCGGCAATGTGGAGGAGGTTATCCTTCTTGTACTGCAGCTTATCGGCATCGTGGTCGCGCAGGATGTAGCCCAGCTTTGCGTTGGTCACGTCGCCGTACATCTGGCAGAGGTGGTAGAAGCCCTGACGGCCTCGGTGGTCTCGGGACGGGCCATGATGGGCAGGGCCGTGTGGAACTCCATGGCCACATTGGAGGCGTTTATCATGGCATCCTTGGCGGAGCCGGGATGCACCGAGAAGCCGTGGATGGTCACGGTGGCGGCAGCTGCGTTGAAGTTCTCATACTCGATGCCGCCCACGTCACCGCCATCAACGGTGTAGGCGAAATCCGCACCAAAGCCCGGGATATCAAAGAGGGAAGCGCCCTCGCCGATCTCCTCGTCGGGGGTGAAGGCGATGCAGAGCTTGCCATGGGGGCGGCCCTCGGCAAGGAGGATCTCGGCGGCGGCAGAATCTCTGCCACACCGGCCTTGTCGTCTGCGCCCAGCAGGGTGGTGCCGTCGGTGGTGATCAGAGTCTCACCCTTGAGGTCGGCCAGGAAGGGGAAGGTGGAGACCTTCATCACCATGCCGGTGGCGGGCAGGGTGACATCACGGCCGTCATAATTCTCGTGCAGGATGGGGGAAACACCCTCGCCGGAAGCGTCGGGGGCGGTATCCATGTGGCGATCAGGCCCAGGGCAGGCTTGTCCTCACAGCCGGGGGTGGCGGGGATGCTGCCGTAGACATAGCAGTGCTCGTCTACCCGGGCATCCTCGATGCCCAGAGCCTTCATCTCTTCCACCAGCTGGCGGGCCAGGTCAAACTCCCGCTCTGCCGAGGGGTGGGTGCCGCTCTCGGGGTCGGAGGTAGTGTAAACGCGGACATAATTCAACAGTCGCTCGTATGCACGCATAAGAATGCTCCTTTGCTTGTATTTGATTCTATGATACGCTTTTCCGCGGCAATTTACAAGAGGGTGCAGCAGGGGAACTCAGATCGAAGCACAGCAGCAACAAAAACACCGTCAGCCCGTTGTGTCAGGCTGACGGTGTTCTGTTTGAGGGGAGCGTTTAACGCTTGTATTTGGCGGCCGTCTGCAGGCGCTGCATGGCGCGGTCCAGTGCGATCTTGCTCTGGTAGTACTCGTGCATGCTCTGCTTGTGCTGCAGGCGCTCCTCGGCCGGATGCGGCAGCCTCGGCGCGGTTACGGTCGATATCCTCGGGCCGCTCGGCGCTGTCCACCAGCAGCAGGACAAAGGTGGGGGTCACTTCTGCAATGCCGTCGCCCACCAGCACCTCGCGGGTCTCACCGTCCACGGTGAACTTTGCAATGCCCATGTGCAGGGCCACCAGCACGGGGTTGTGCCCGGCCTGCACGCCGTACACGCCGTCGCCGGTGGGCAGGGTCAGGCTCTCGCAGTAGCCCTGATAGAATTCACCGCTGGAAGCCGTGATGTTCAGGATGAACTTTTCCATCAGTTGGCACCGCCCTTTTCCTCCGCCTGTTTATCTGCGTACTTCTTGCGGGCATCCGCAAGGGTGCCCACGTTGAAGAATGCCCACTCGGGCAGGTCATCGCACTGGCCGTCCACAATGGCGGCAAAGCCCTTGACGGTCTCTGCCAGCGGGACGTACACACTTCAGCCGGTGAAGTTCTCGGCCACTGCAAAGGGCTGGCTGAGGAACTTCTGCAGCTTGCGGGCACGGGTGACGGTGAGCTTGTCCTCTTCGCTCAGTTCGTCCATGCCCAGGATGGCGATGATGTCCTGCAGCTCCTGATAGCGCTGCAGGGTGGCCTGCACCTTGCGGGCCACACGGTAGTGCTCCTCGCCCACGATGTCGGCTTCCAGAATACGAGAGGTGGAAGCCAGCGGATCGACAGCGGTAGATGCCCTGCTCCACGATCTTACGGCTCAGAACGGTGGTTGCGTCCAGATGGGCGAAGGTGGTTGCAGGAGCCGGGTCGGTCAGGTCATCGGCGGGGACGTAGACGGCCTGCACCGAGGTGATGGAGCCGTCGCGGGTGGAGGTGATGCGCTCCTGCAGGGCACCCAGCTCATTGGCCAGGGTGGGCTGATAGCCCACGGCGGAAGGCATCCGGCCCATCAGAGCGGAGACCTCGCTGCCTGCCTGCACGAAACGGAAGATGTTATCGATGAACAGCAGCACATCCTTGTGGGTCTCCTCACGGAAGTACTCTGCCATGGTCAGGCCGGTCTCAGCGACCCGCATACGGGCTCCGGGAGGCTCGTTCATCTGACCAAAGACCAGCGCGGTCTTGTTCAGAACGCCGGAAGCGTTCATCTCGCCCCAGAGGTCACAGCCCTCACGGGAGCGCTCGCCGACACCGGTGAAGATGGAGTAGCCGCCGTGCTCGGTGGCCACGTTGTGGATCAGCTCCTGGATCAGCACGGTTTTGCCGACACCGGCACCGCCGAACAGGCCGATCTTGCCGCCCTTGGCGTAGGGAGCCAGCAGGTCGATGACCTTGATGCCGGTCTCCAGAATTTCAGTTGCAGGTTTCTGCTCCGCAAGTTGGGGGCCTTGCGGTGGATGGGCCAGTGGGGCAGATCGTCCACCGGGCCCTTGCCGTCGATGGGGCGGCCCAGCGGGTCGAACATGCGGCCCAGAGTGCCCTCGCCCACAGGGGCATTCAGGCCGTGGCCGGTGGCGGTAACTTCCATCCCCTTGCCCAGACCCTCGCTGGCAGAAAGCATGATGCAGCGCACCGTCGTTTCATCGACGTGCTGCGCCACCTCCATGGTGCGCTCAGTGCCCTCTGCGGTCACAGTCAGCGCTTCCTGCAGGGCAGGCAGCTTGCCCCCGGTGAATTTGACATCCACCACGGGGCCCGCTACTCGAATAATAGTTCCCTGTATCATACAATTGCCTCTTGCATTATGTTGTGTGGGATGTGTTTCTCCCCCAACGGGGGAGAAACACATCCAGCATTACTCGTTATTCTGTACCGCCGCCGCGCCGCCGATGATCTCGGTGATCTCCTGGGTGATGGAACCCTGACGGGAGCGGTTGTACTCCAGCTCCAGATCGTGGATCATATCCTTGGCGCTCTTGGTGGCGGAATCCATGGCGGTCATGCGGGCGCTCTGCTCGGCGCAGAAGCTCTCGGTCATGGCACCAAAGATCATGCCGTGCATATAGATGGGGGCCGTCTGCTCGAACACCGTCCAGGCATCCGGGAACATCTCCACCTCGCCGCGGGGGTCGCCCAGGCCCTTGGGAGCAGGCGTGAGGTGGGCACGGTCCAGCGGCAGCAGGCGTTCCATGACCGGCTCGCTGGTCAGCGCGTTCTGGATCTTGGTGTAGACGATATAGATCTCGTCCAGCTTGCCGGACTTGAAATCATCGATGGCATCCACGTGATATCACGGGCGCGCTGCAGGGTGGGAGCCGTGGCACCGTAATGGAAATCCTCCACCAGACGGGGATCCTTGCGGAACAGGGCACGGTAGCCTACCTGACCGATGACATAGAACCGGTCGTTCTGGTCGGCGTGCTCCCGCAGGAACTTGAGCAGGTTCTGGTTGTAAGCACCGGCCATGCCCTTGTCGGCGGTCAGCACGATGTAGGCCCGCTTGGGGTTTTCCAGATCCCGCTCGTGGAAGAAGGGGTGCTCCGGCTCGTCGGGCAGGTGGGGCACCACGCGGGAGATGGTATCCCGCATCCGGGTGAAGTAGGGCAGAACATTCTGGTAGTTCTGCCGGGCCTTGCGGAGCTTGGAGGAGGAGATCAGGTACATGGCGTTCGTGATCTTCATGGTATCCTGAATGCTCTCGATCCGCTCCTTGAGCAGCTTACTGGATGCCATTGCTCTCCCCTCCCGCGAATGCCTTCCACGCGGTCAGGATGGTGTCCACCTGTTCCGGGGTGATCTTGCCCGTGGACGTGATCGCGTCCATGGTGCCGGAAACATCGGCGTGGAACTGGCGCACAAAGGCATTGGTCTTTGTGCGCTGGTCAGCCAGCGGCAGGTCGTCCAGCATCCCGTGGGAAGCCAGGGTCAGCACGACCACCTGCTCGGCATCGGACTTGGGCTGGTACAGCGGCTGCTTGAGCATCTCGGTCAGGGCTTTGCCGTGTTCCAGCTGGCGGCGAGTCTCAGCGTCCAGATCAGAGCTGAACTGGGCAAAGGACTCCATATCCTTGTACTGGGCCAGCTCGATACGCAGGTTGGAATTGGCCTTCTTCATGGCCTTGGTCTGGGCAGCGCCGCCCACACGGGAGACCGACAGGCCGACATTGACGGCGGGGCGGTTGCTGCGTTGAACAGGGCGCTTTCCAGGAAGATCTGACCATCGGTGATGGAGATGACGTTGGTGGGGATGTAAGCAGAGACATCGCCCGCCTGGGTCTCGACGATGGGCAGGGCAGTGATGGAACCGCCGCCCAGATCGTCGCGCATCCGGCAGGAGCGCTCCAGCAGACGGGAATGCAGATAGAACACGTCGCCGGGGTAAGCCTCACGGCCGGGGGAGCGGCGGAGCAGCAGGGAGATGGCACGGTAGGCCACCGCATGCTTGGAAAGGTCGTCGTAGACGATCAGGACGCTCTTGCCCTTGGACATGAAATACTCGGCCAGTGCAGTGCCCGCATAGGGTGCGATGTACTGCAGGGGAGCGGAATCGGAGGCCGTGGCAGCCACGATGGTGGTGTAGCTCATGGCACCGTGCTTCTTGAGGTCCTCGGCCACGCGGGCGATGGAGGAAGCCTTCTGGCCGATGGCAACATAGATGCAGAGCACGCCGGTGTCCTTCTGGTTCAGGATGGCATCGGTGGCAATGGAGGTCTTGCCGGTCTGGCGGTCGCCGATGATCAGCTCACGCTGCCGCGGCCGATGGGGAACATGGAGTCAATGGCCAGGATGCCGGTGTGAAGCGGGGTATCCACGCTCTGGCGCTCCAGAATGCCGGGGGCCTGCTTCTCGATGGGGTTGTAGCCTTCGGCGTTCACCGGGCCCTTGCCGTCAATGGGCTCGCCCAGCGGTCGATGACACGGCCCAGGAAACCATCACCCACAGGATGCCGGCGCGCTTGCCGCTGCGGGTCACCAGAGTGCCCACGCCCACGGTCTCGGCACCGTCGAACAGCATGATGCCCAGCTTGCCTGGTCCACGCTTTCGACCATGCCCTTGGCACCGTTCTCAAAGGTGACGATCTCGCCGTAAACGGCCTTGTCCATGCCCTCCACCTGCACGATGCCATCGGCAGAGGAGATGACCACGCCGCCCTCGGCAGAGGTCTGGGCAGGCTTGTAATCCTCGATGCGGGTCTTGAGGGTGGCCAGAGAGGGCTTGCCAGCCATCATCTGATCCAGCTGGTGGCGGCCGGAGTTGTCGAATACCCGGTCGCCCACCTGCAGCACATAGCCGGAGAGCAGGCTCTCGTCCACCGAGACATTCAGGATGACCTCAGTGGCATCATAGAGCTTCTTGACCTCGGCCTTGATGCGGGCGATATCCTCTTCACGGAGCTGATGTGCGGCGCGCAGATCGGCCTTGACGATGCGGTTCTCAGAGAAGAATTCGCGGCTGAACTCAGTTGCCATGCTCAGCACCTGCTTTCTCCAGCAGATCGTCCAGCAAACGGGAATCGTCCTGCTCGGTCAGGTTCCGGCTCAGCAGCTTCTCGCACATGGCGCGGGCCAGTGCGGTGGTCTGTGCGTCGGCTTCGCGCAGCTTGTGCTGGCGCTCTGCCTCAGCAGCGGCCTTGCCCTCGGCTACAATGGCATCGGCCTGTTTCTGGGCCTCGGCCAGCAGCTGCTGCTTTGCAGTTTCGGCCTGCTGCTCGTAAGTCTCGCGGCGGGCAGCAGCCTCGGTGTCCACATTGCGCAGCTTGTCCTGCGCAGCGTTCATGGCCGCAGCGGCCTCCTTTTTGGAGGTCTCGGCGGCGCTCAGTGCGTCATCCACCTGTTTCTGACGCTGTGCGATGATCCCCATAACAGGCTTGTACAGGAATTTCCGCAGCAGCAAAAACAGAATCAGAACGTTGACGACTGTATACAGAAGATTCAGATTCAGTGTCAGCATTCGTCATGCCTCCGTTATCAACCCAGGAACAGGATGATCAGCAGTGCAACGACGAAACCGAAAATTGCAGTACCTTCGGCCAGAGCAGCACCCAGCAGCAGGTTGGTCTGGATCTTGCCGGAAGCCTCGGGCTGGCGGGAAATAGCCTCGGTTGCCTTGCCGGTTGCAATGCCGATGCCGATGCCGCCGCCAATACCAGTCAGCGCTGCAATGCCAGCGCCCAGAGCGATAAGTCCGTTCATAATTTTAATCTCCTTTTGATTTGATGATGGAAAGGGTTTACTCTTCGTCTCCCATGGTCTCCTTCATAAACAAAGAGGTAAGGAACACAAAGACGTAGGTCTGGATCAGACCATCGAACAGGTCAAAATACAGGCTGAAGATGGCAGGCACGAACACAGGCACCACCAGCTTGATCAGCTCCATAATGACAAAAGCGCCCAGCACGTTGCCGAACAGTCGCATGCACAGGCTGGTGGGCCGGATGGCCACTTCCAGCACGTTCATGGGGGCCATGACGGGTGTGGGGGCAGCCAGGCTCTTGAGGAAGCCAACGCCGCCGCGTGCATGGATGCCGGCATACTCGATCAGGCAGATGCTCATCAGAGCAAGGGCCGCTGTGACGTTCAGGTCCTTTGTGGGGGGCTTGATGCCGAACACACCGATCAGGTTGGAGCAGCCGATGTACAGCGCCACGCTCATCAGATAGGGGACATAGCGCTTTCCACTTTCGCCCAGCAGGCCCACAAAGAAATCATTGATCGTAGTAACGACCGTTTCCAGGATGGCCTGCCGCTTGGTGATGTGATCCACCCGCAGATTCCGCGTCAGCAGGATGGAGCCGATGACAAGAAACGCCATGATGCCCCAGCTCACGACCACGGACTCCGGAATGGAAAGCCCGAACACCGTGACCATGTCAACATTCAGCTCTTCTTTCAAAGCAGCAGTCAACGCATTCATTGATTAGCACTCTCTCCTTTCTTAATTTGTGATGGTATCATAGCACGATTTCTGCCGGTTTTACAGCCCTCCACCTAACATTCTACTTTTTGTTATATTCCGTTTCTGCTTTGGATGAAAACAGTTGTGCAGATTGCAAAAAGTACGGGTGAGAAACTATGCGATTTGCACAATCTCTTTGCTGATTCTTAGCCATCTGTACCATTTTCTGGCCTTTGGATGAGGTGAAATCGACATTATTATTCACGGATTGTATAGCGGGCATATCAGATTTATATAGCTGCATGCTCTGCGATGATACCTATTTAATATGCCGGAGCAGTGTCCGCGATGGCCCGGCACGATCTGCGGGGCAGAGCCTTTGCCGGGAAGGTGGAGCAGTGCACTGGAAGGACGGAATTCATGTATCCCAGAAATTTGGACTTTTGATGCAAAAGTATGTCTGATTTGTTGTGCACTCTGCGAATAGACAAACTGTGCATCTTCCTGTATAATAAAGCCAGAAACCAGAGAAGTACAGCAGAAGCTCAAATGAGAGCTAACCCCGCTGACTTTAAGTAGAAAGGAGCGAGACCGATGGTCGATATGGAACCCGCACAGTTCGGACAGACTGTCGGGATTCGCTGAGAAGCAAAACAGAGGCTCTCCACAAACGGGATGTTTCCCCCGTATAACAAAACAAACCAAAGAGCCGGTCTTGAGCATCAAAAATGCGAAAACAGTACAGTCTGTCAGAATAAATCCCCTGGCAATTCAAATAGATCCGCCCGAGGTGATCTCCCATGATGAGGACAGTTACACGGATGCACCTGTTTGAATGACCAAAAAGGAGTAACTCCAATGTACTAAGCAATGGAATCCCTGGCAAATCTAACTCGAAAGAATGTGGTAATATGAAATTCATCTTCAGAATCTCGGTACCGCAGTCCAACAGTTAAGAGAAGGGTCAGTCCAATGTACTAGAGTAGTTCATCCCCTTGCATAGAACTCTTCAGTTTCAGGTAGTTTCTAAGGAGAGTCACCCTATGAAACGCATACTCCGAAAATGAGAGAACCCAAGGAGAAGAGGCTTATGACTCCGAAGAAGTAAGTATCCAGCCGGACGAGGGCTTGCAAACGCCTCGATCCGGCTGGTTTTTGTTTATGGATTTTTTACGGAGGTACCCCCCGCATGAAATTTGACACATCCCTTTTGCTGAACCTGTTTGCTGCCGCTGCCATGCTGGTAATGGGCTTTCGCAGTTTTTCCAAAAAGCACCAGATGAAGTTCAGCGATGACGAAGAGCGGGCTATGTGGGAGAAAAAGTTCGGTGTGTTCTATTTCTTTAATGCCGTTGTGTTTGCCGCTTCGCCGTTTTTGCCCCACACTTCCATTGGCGGCAGCGCCTGCTCTCTATCGGCATTGCTGCGGACACCGTGTTCCTGCTGATGTACCACGCTTGGAAAAAAGGCCGGGAAGACGACTGAACCGTTTCAAAAAGCATTGCACCTCCTGCATTTCTCTGCTACAATGGAGAAAACGCAGGAGGTATTTTCTATGGTCAAGCATATCATTCTCTGGCAGCTCAAGGACGAGCTTTCTGCCGCCGAAAAGGCAGAGATCAAGGCGAACATCAAAACCGGCTGGAGGGCCTGGCAGGGCAGATCCCGGGCCTTGTGGAGGTGCATGTGAACATCAACGGCCTGCCCTCTTCCAACGCAGACCTGATGCTGGACACCACCTTTACCGATGCAGCCGCCCTCAAGGGCTACTCCACCCACCCCGCCCATGTGGCTGTGGCCGATGGCAGGGTGCGCCCCTACACCAAGACCCGTGTCTGCCTGGACTTTGAAGTGTAACTGAACATGCAAAAAGAACACCCCCTCTGCGGCGCAGCTTCAGAAACTGCCGTGCAGAGGGGGTGTATTTTGTGTTATGAGCAGATGGAACGCTTAGCGAGCGTCACGGTTTGCCTCGTACTCGTCCATGGAGACGTAGTGGTCGAGGACGTGGATGCCTTCAGGCGCTTGTTGGAGAAGCCGGTGGAAGCGTACTGGCCCTCCCAGTAGTTCAGGCGGGTCGCCAGATAGGCGGGCACGCTCATGCCGCGCGGAATGACCAGTGCGTTGGTGATGAGCAGAGCCTCGGCATCGGCAAAGGCCTTGTAGCGGGCATCGATGTCATCGGTGATCTGCTTTGCGGCCTCGATGGCGTTCATGTAGGCCATGACAGCATCTGCGGTCTCGCCGGTGATGAAGCCGTCCTCCACGCCGGTGCGCAGGTAAGCATAGCGCATTCCACGGGAATCCTCGGCCTGATAGAACGGGTCAGTCTCGGTCTCGGGGTC
>ENA-OQJH01000279-OQJH01000279.1-human-gut-metagenome-genome-assembly--contig:-NODE-279-length-29738-cov-1.565432_pt1 | contig 29738 bp, 35 predicted proteins | sample MGYA00242597_ERZ504763 | MGnify/ENA primary metagenome ERZ504763 (study PRJEB26092, sample SAMD00036359) | human gut metagenome | host: Homo sapiens | study: EMG produced TPA metagenomics assembly of...
GGTAAACAAAGTGGAAAAATATTTGAAGAATTCTGGGAAATTCGAAGTAACAGGAGGAATTGTGTGATCAATGGATGAATCAAGTGGCCAGTTATATTTTTTTCTTTAAAGGATATAGATGGTCTGGATTTTCAAAGCGCATATGATCGTCTGGTGGTCCAGCTTTCTAATCTTTGTAAGATGCATGTATATCTTTTACAGAGTGAGGCAATCGATCCGGATGATAAGAAAGTATTTCTGGAATTGAAAGCAGGAACGGCCAGTGAAGCACAGGTCGGTTTTTCTTTAAATACATTAATGCGTATGATGGAGTCTTATTATCGGAAGCCAGTTATTCTTTTACTGGATGAATACGATGTTCCACTGGCAAAAGCAAGCAGTAACGGGTATTATAAAGAAATGCTGTCTGTGATCAAAGGAATGATGAGTACAGCGTTGAAGGACAATCCATTTTTAAAATTTGCGATTATTACGGGCTGTCTTAAAATTGCCAAGGAAAGCATTTTTACTGGAACCAATAATCTGGTTTCTGATACGATCACAGATACCCGGTTAAATGAATATTTTGGATTTATTCAAAAAGATGTAGAGCAGATCCTGAGGGATGCCGGGAGCATAGATCATCTGGAACGTGTAAAAAGCTGGTATGATGGTTATCATTTTGGGCGGATGGATGTATATTGTCCATGGGATGTAATGAATTATATCAGGGATATACAGAGAGATTCAGATACGAGGCCAAAAAGTTATTGGATGAACACAAGTGATAATGGAATTATTCGTTCCTTTATCGATATTGCAGGCAGTAATATTACAAAAAAACTGGAAACATTATTGAATGGTGGGTATATTTTACAGCGTATAGATGAGAATCTGACTTATGATTATCTTCATTCATCAGAGGACAATCTGTGGAGCATCCTTTATCTTACCGGTTATCTTACCAGTATACGGGAAAATGAATTGAAAGAGAAACTTCCAGATGGGATTTCTGCACTTATGATACCAAATGCAGAAATACGGGAAATATTTGAAACAACAGTGATCCAATGGTTTGATGACAGCGCAAAAGCATGGGACAGGAAAAAAATGTTTTCGGCAGTGTGGAAGGGTGACAGCAGGACAGTAATGGAAGAAATGAACCGGCTTTTGCGAAAAACCATCAGCTATCATGATTACAGGGAAGACTTTTATCATGCTTTTCTTGCAGGTATTTTTGCAGGGGCGGGTTATGTGGTAGAATCCAATAAAGAACATGGAGAAGGCCGCAGTGATGTGGTGGTTTATGATCCTGAGGAAGGCCGTGTGGCTATTTTTGAGGCTAAATATTCAAAAACGCTGGAAACTATGGATACAGACTGTCAAAAAGCATTAGATCAGATCAATGAAAAAATGTATGCAAAAGAATATGAAGATGATTTTGATCACATTTTGTGCTATGGTGTTTCCTTTTTTAAGAAACGCTGCTGTATAAAACTGAAAGATGCTAAAGTTTGAAAAAAGAGTACATTAAATTAGCAAAGGGGAAAAATCAAATATGATCCGTTTACACAATGATTATAACCGTGGTGCATGCGAAAAGATATTAGAGAAACTGGCACAGATCAATGGGGAAAGCTATGATGGATATGGGGAAGATACATGGTGTGAGAAGGCGGCTAAGCTGATCCGGGAAAAATGTAAGGCACCGGAAGCTGCAATACACTTTTTACCGGGGGCTACCCAGGCTAACTTTATTGTTCATGCAGCAGCTTTAAGTCCGATTCAGAGCGTGATCTGCCCGGACAGCGGCCATGTGTATGCACATGAAGCCGGTTCCATTGAAAATACCGGACACAAGCTGGTGCCTCTTCCTTCAACAGACGGAAAGATCAGCGCAGAGCAGATCCGGGAAGTGGCAGCTTCTTACTACAATAGCGGTGAGCCTAATTATATCTGCGAACCTAAGATGGTATACATTTCATTTCCTACAGAATGGGGAACCATTTATTCAGAGCAGGAATTAAGAGAGATCCGCAAAGTCTGCGATGAGTACGAAATGTACCTGTTTGCAGACGGAGCCAGACTGGGCTATGGCCTTGGTTCTGTGAAAAATGACCTGACACTGGAAAAAATGCAGAACTGACGGATGTATTTTACATTGGAGGGACCAAGTGCGGCGCTTTATTTGGCGAGGCACTGGTGATCACAAACAAGAAGCTGGCGCGGAAGTTCCGTACTTATATGAAACAGAACGGAGCCGTTCTGGCAAAAGGATGGCTTCTTGGGATGCAGTTTTGTGCCTGTTAGAGGATGATACTTACGAAAAATGACAGCCCAGGCAGATGCCTATGCTTTGGAGATCAAGGCTGCATTTAAAGAAAAAGGGATCCGGGAATATGTGGACAGCTATACCAACCAGTTGTTTGTGATCCTGACAGAAGAACAGGCAGAGGTACTGGGAAAAGAATATACCTTTGAACACCAGCAGGATCTGGCTGATGGAAGTAAGGTAGTCCGTTTCTGTACCAGCTGGGCCACAACCGAAGCAGAGAAAGATCAGCTGATCCGGGACATCCGGGCATTATAATATTTACACCCCTAAAATAAGCAATAGAAAGTAAGTAATATAAAAGATGGGAATTCTGTAAAAAGATGATTTTACAGGGTTCCCATTTTCACGTTATTATTGTATTTTCTCATGTAAAATGTGTCTATCTGCTCAGAAATAGTATGAAACAAAGCTATTTTATGCTATACTAAACCCTAAAGTGGAAAACTATGCGATAGAGATGGAGAAACATATGTCAATGAATGAACAGGGAAAGGAAAATGCCATCAGTGTCAGGGATGTGACTAAGGTTTACCGCCTTTATGACAAGCCCATCGACCGGCTGAAGGAATCTGTAAGTATTTCCCATAAAAATTATCACCGTGATTTTTATGCTTTGAAAGGACTGTCTTTCCAGGTGAAAAAAGGAGAGACCGTAGGTATTATCGGTACGAATGGTTCTGGCAAGTCTACCATTTTAAAGATCATTACCGGCGTGCTTACACCTACTTCCGGTCAGGTGGATGTAGACGGAAAAATATCAGCCCTTCTGGAACTGGGTGCCGGTTTCAACATGGATTATACAGGAATTGAAAATGTATACATGAACGGTACCATGATGGGATATACGAAAAAAGAGATGGATGCAAAGCTGCAGGATATCCTGGATTTTGCAGAGATCGGAGATTTCGTATACCAGCCTGTAAAGACTTATTCCAGCGGTATGTTTGTGCGTCTGGCTTTTGCGCTGGCCATCAACGTAGATCCGGAGATCCTGATCGTAGATGAGGCGCTTTCTGTAGGTGACGTATTCTTCCAGTCCAAATGTTACCGGAGAATGGAAGAGATCCGCAAAAAGGGCACCACCATCCTGATGGTTACCCACGATATGGGAAGTATCATCAAGTACTGCGATAAAGTTGTACTGCTGCATAAGGGTGAATTTATTGCAGAAGGTCCGGCTGGAAAAGTGGTAGATATGTATAAGAAGATACTGGCTGGAAAGTTAGATGACCTGCGTGCAGAACTGGCGGCTGAAAAGGCAGCAGAAGAGGGAAAAACAGCAGAACTCCCAGATGGAAAAAGCAGTGCAGAAACGGGAGACAGAAATACCGACGGTACAGAAATGTCCGATTTTCCGGCGGAATGAATTTATCCCATACAGGCCTTATGCGTGACCAGCTGGCTATTAACACTGACCGCACCGAATATGGAGATGGAAGAGCGGAGATCTATGATCTGGGTCTTTTAGATGCCAGAGGAAATGTGACCAACCTGCTGTTAAAGGGGGAAATGTTCACCATAAAAGAGTGCATCCGTTTCCATGCGGACATCCAGGCTCCTATTTTTACCTATACCATCAAAGATAAAAAGGGAACAGAACTGACTGGAACCAATACCATGTTTGAAGGGGCAGATATCAAGCCGGTGAAGAACGGAGATGAATATACCGTAGAATTTACCCAGAAAATGAACCTTCAGGGTGGTGAGTACCTGTTAAGCATGAGCTGTACCGGCTTTGAACAGGGAGAACATGTGGTGTACCACAGACTTTATGACGTAACCAATATTACCGTTATTTCCAATAAAAATACCGTTGGCGTTTACGATATGGAATCACAGGTAAAGGCGGAAAAGAGGAACGCAGATGAATGACATAAGTTATGAAATTCTGGACTTATTTAAGAAATACGGCGCAGATAAAGAGGGAATCTTAAAAATTTTAGAGGCAGACAGCCGCCCGGAAGTCCTTTATGCCCTTTCAGACATCCGTCGCAATCTTATGGACTGGATGGATTTTTCAGGACAGGAACATGTACTGCAGCTTGGTTCTGACTATGGCGTGATCACAGGTCTGCTTGCAGAGCGCTGCGCCAGTGTTGCAGTTGTAGATGAGAGAGACGAAAATCTGGTAGTGAACCAGAAGATGAATGAAGCACACACCAATATTTCCTATATGAAAGCAGCTGATTTCCAGAAAATGGAAGCAGTTGAAAAAGAAGGAAAATATGATCTGGTAGTTTTACGTGCAGACCGCCCGGATATGGATATTAAGGAATGCTTTACAAGGTTATCCTCATATCTTTCAGAAAACGGCAAGCTGATCTTTGCATGTGAAAATGCCCTTGGTTTAAACTTCCTTTCCGGTGCTGTCCATGATGAGGATGAGACTGCATTTACAAAGGGAGAACTGGAAGAAGCTTTGAAAGAAGCAGGACTTTCCAAAGTGGAATTTTATTATCCTATGCCGGAATATAAGCGGGCAGTATCTGTTTATTCTGACCGGTATCTTCCGGGAAAGGGAGATATCCCTCATGTGACGGCAGTATATGACAGACAGCGCTGGGCCTGCATCCATGAAGACGAGATCTCCGATAACTGGTGCAGGAAAAGGCCTTCGGTCTGTTTTCCAATGCATATCTGGCAGTAGCATCTAAGGAGCAGAGAGTTTTAAGACAGTATTTGCAAAATACAACAGTACCAGAAAAGAAGAATTCCAGATCCGGACTGCAATTCTGGAAGAAAATGGAAAACGATATGTGGAAAAGACGCCTCTTACAGAAAAGGCGGCAGGGCATATCAGTTCCATGAGTGAAAAATATGAGAAATTATCAAAGGTAAATTCCGGGGTAAAAGTGCTGGCACCTGTGTATTCCGAAGATAAAAAGGCAGTCCGCTTTGAATTTTTAAAGGGAAGAACACTGGCAGAGATCTTAGGAGAACAGATCCGGGGAAAGAAAGCACCGGTAGAAGCTTTAAAAGCAGCGATCGATCAGGTATTTGGACAGGCAGTTCTTAAAAATGAGCCATTTGCTCCAACAGACCCGTTTAAAGAGGTATTTGGTGACAGTGAAGATGTTCTTTCCTTACAGGATACTTCCTATGAAGTCAGCAACATTGATGGCCTCTTTGAAAATCTGATGGAGACTGAGGACGGACTTTACTGTATGGATTATGAATGGGTATTTGATTTCCCAATTCCATCCGGTTTTGTCCGCTACCGCAATCTGGTTTACTTCTATTATAAATATGAAGGACTGATGGAGTATGAAAATGCAACCCAGTTCTTAAAAGAGTTTGGAATGGATGAGAAGCTGGCAGAAACCTATGCTTCTATGGAAGTAGCATTCCAGACCTGGGTACATGGAGACGGTACTCAGGGATACCTTGGCAATTACAAGCAGCGTCTGGTGACACTGGAAGAATTAAAGGCCCAGGAAAAGGAACTGGCTCAGGCAAGAGAGCGGATCAACCAGCTTCAGGCAGAGGTAGAAGAGCGCAATATCCAGGTAAAGAAAGACCAGGAGATCCTGCGTCTTACCAATAACCATGTGACCAACCTGGAAGTGATGATCAAGACCTGCGCCATGAGGTGAATGAACTGGGCAAGCTGGCTACCTATTTAAATGGACATGAAGCAGTGATCTTTAAAATGCGCCGGAAACTGGGAGAACAGGTAAACAAGGCATTTCCAAAGGGAACCAGAAAACGCAAACTTTTAAATTACAGTTTTAATACAGTAAAGCATCCGGTTAAATACGGAAAAATGTATGCCACCAAAGAGGGACGCAACCTCATCGAAGGTGACTTTAAGATCGGAGAAGGTTATCTTACCGGCGGACATCTTTCTTTCCCGCAATATGAGAACCCGACTGTTTCTATTGTAATTCCGTGCTATAACCAGATCCATTATACCTATGCCTGCTTACAGTCCATTCTGGAATTTACCAAAGATGTGACGTATGAGGTTATTATTGCAGATGATGTTTCTACGGATGCTACTGCAGAGATTAGCCGTTTTGTAGACGGCCTTGTGATCTGCCGCAACCAGACCAACCAGGGCTTCCTTCGCAACTGCAACCAGGCTGCCAAGGCTGCAAAAGGCAAGTATATCATGTTCTTAAACAATGATACCAAGGTTACAGAAGGCTGGCTTTCTTCCCTGGTGAACCTGATCGAGTCAGATGATACCATTGGTATGGTTGGTTCCAAGCTGGTTTACCCGGATGGAAGATTACAGGAAGCAGGCGGTATTATCTGGAGCGATGGTTCCGGCTGGAATTACGGCCGTCTGGATGATCCGGATAAGGCAGAATATAACTATGTAAAAGATGTAGACTATATTTCAGGTGCAGCCATTTTGCTGTCAGTAGATTTATGGAAGCAGATCGGCGGCTTTGATGAACGTTTTGCTCCTGCTTACTGCGAAGACTCTGACCTGGCATTGAGGTAAGAAAAGCCGGTTACAGAGTGGTTTACCAGCCCTTTCCAAAGTCATTCATTTTGAGGCGTTTCCAATGGTACGGATGTAAACGGTACCGGACTAAAGCGTTATCAGGTGGAAAACAGCCAGAAATTAAAGGAAAAATGGGCGGATGAGTTTAAGAAGCAGTGCGTCAATGACGGAAATCCAAACCCATTCCGTGCAAGAGAGCGCAGTCAGGGCAAGAAGTCATTTTAGTAGTGGATCATTATGTTCCTACCTTTGATAAAGACGCTGGTTCCAAGACAACCTATCAGTATCTGAAAATGTTCTTAAAGAAAGGCTATGTTGTCAAGTTCCTGGGAGATAACTTCCTTCATGAAGAGCCATATTCTACCACTCTTCAGCAGATGGGAATTGAGATCCTTTATGGGGATCACTGGGCTACCGGTCTTTGGGACTGGCTGAAATTAAATAAAGATGAGATCGACGTTGCTTATCTGAACAGACCTCATATTGCTACCAAATATGTAGACTTCATCAAGGAAAATACCAATATCAAGGTGATCTACTATGGTCATGACCTGCACTTCTTACGTCTGGGCCGTGAATATGAGCTGACCGGGGATATTAATATTAAGAGAGAGGCTGATTACTGGAGGGCCATTGAACTTTCCATGATGCGCAAGGCGGCTATTTCCTATTATCCGTCTTATGTGGAGATCAACGCCATTCATGCTATTGATCCAGAAATCAAGGCAAAAGCCATTACTGCGTATGTATACGATCACTTCCTGACAAATATCCAGGAAGACTTTGCAAAGAGAGAAGGACTGCTGTTTGTGGGCGGTTTTGCCCATCCGCCGAATGCAGATGCTGTGCTCTGGTTTGCAAAGGAAATCTTCCCGTATATCAGGGAGCAGCTGCCGGATATTAAATTCTATGTAGTCGGTTCCAAGGTAACAGATGAGATCAAAGCCTTAGAGCAGCCTGGAAACGGTATCATCATCAAGGGCTTTGTCAGTGAAGAAGAGCTGGCAAACCTGTATGCTTCTTGCAAGGTAGTGGTAGTTCCCCTGCGTTACGGTGCAGGTGTAAAGGGCAAGTGTAGAGGCAATCTATAACGGCGCACCGATCATTACCACCAGCACCGGTGCCGAAGGCATACCGCAGGTAGAGCAGGTTCTTGAAGTAGAAGATGATCCAAAGACATTTGCAGATAAGACAGTAGCTTTGTATCAGGATAATGACCGCTGCCGCCAGATGTGCGAAGGAACCCAGAAGTATATCAGGGAACACTTCAGCATGGATGGGGCATGGAAGGTAATAGAGGAAGACTTTTCGCGATAGCAATGAGCAATGCGAAAAAACTTCTCAGACGAAACTGAGAAAAGTTTACTTTCCGAAGATACGGCTGAGAAGTTTTTTCATAGGGCGAATGCCCGCGACCGAGAAAATGCGTAGCATTTTTGGAGGTTAGCACTGCAAAAAAGGGAAAAACAGAACAGGAGAATAAAATGCAGCAATCTTATTAGCCGGAGGTTTGGGAACCAGACTTCGCAGTGTAGTAAGCGACAGACCAAAGCCAATGGCACTGATCGAGATAAACCATTTATGGAATATGTGACCAGGGAGCTGGTGCGCAGCGGCATTACAGAGATCATTTTCGCTGTAGGTTACAAAGGTTCCATGGTGGAAGAATATTTTAAAGACGGAAGTGAATTCGGCTTCCAGGCTTCCTATGCCTATGAGGAAACTCTTTTAGGCACAGCGGGCGCTATTAAAAATGCAGGTAAGTTTATTACAGAAGACCGTTTTTATGTGTTAAACGCAGACACCTTTTACCAGATCGACTATACCCGTCTGGCAAAACAGCAGGATGATCAGAACCTGGATATGGCTCTGGTGCTGCGCCAGGTGCCGGATGTGTCCCGCTATGGCAAGCATTTTAGATGAAAATGGCATTCTCACCGGATTTAATGAAAAAACAGCAGATCCGGTGCCGGGAACCATTAACGGCGGTATTTATCTTATGAAAAGAGCCTGTTAGAGGAGATTCCGGAGGGCAAAGTATCTCTTGAAAATGAGATGATCCCCAAGTGGCTTTCTGAAGGAAAGAAACTGGGCGGTTTTGTAAATGACGGCTATTTCATTGACATCGGTATTCCGGAAGCATATTTCCAGTTCCAGGAAGATGTAAAAACGGGAGTTGTACATTAATTATCGGCATACATGGGTCCGAAAGGAGAAAAACTATGGTGATCAGAGGCAGAGCGCCCCTTCGCGTCAGCTTTGGCGGCGGCGGCACAGATGTAGCACCATTCTGTGAGCAGCAGGGCGGCGCTATTATCGGAAGTACCATTAATAAATACGCATATTGTTCTATCGTACCAAGAAAGGATGACCAGATCATCGTCCACTCTCTGGATTTCGATATGACAGTAAAATACAACACAAATGAAAATTATGTCTATGACGGACGCTTAGACCTGGTAACAGCACCTTAAAGGCAATGGATATCAAGCAGGGCTGCGAAGTTTACTTACAGTGTGATGCACCTCCAGGCTCCGGCCTTGGAACCTCTTCTACCGTCATGGTTGCTATGCTTACTGCTATGGCACGGTGGAAAGGTATTATGTTAGATGCCTATGCAATGGCTGATCTGGCATATGAGGTAGAGAGAGAAAACTTAAAGATCGATGGCGGATACCAGGATCAGTATGCGGCAACCTTCGGCGGCTTTAATTTCATTGAGTTCCATGGACGCAACAATGTAGTGGTAAACCCGCTGCGTATTAAAAAAGACATTATCCATGAACTGCAGTATAACCTGCTGTTATGCTATACCGGAAAGATCCATGTTTCTGCCAATATCATCAAAGACCAGGTGCAGAACTATGAGAAGAAAGATGCTTTTGACGCGATGTGCGAGGTAAAGGCACTGGCTTATGCCATGAAGGATGAACTGTTAAAAGGCAATCTCCACAGTTTTGGCAAGCTGTTAGACTATGGCTGGCAGAGCAAAAAGCGTATGAGCAATAAGATCTCCAATCCGCAGATCGACGAGCTGTATGCAGAGGCATTAAAGGCCGGGGCGTTAGGCGGAAAGCTTTTAGGAGCAGGCGGCGGCGGATACCTGTTAATGTACTGCCATACAATGTGCGCCATAAAGTAGCAGCCCGTATGGAAGCTATGGGCGGACAGTTAGCTGACTGGAACTTGAACTTCGCGGCGCCAGAGCTGGGTAGCAGACGAAGACCGCTGGCAGTATGACCAGGTAAAAGTACAGATGCCAAACGGAGAATATTGTTTTAATCTGAAATAAAAAACTATAAATCGTTATAGAAATGGGAAACAATATCGTGGAACATACATTAAATAAAGTAGTATTTTTAGACCGGGACGGCACTTTAAACGAAGAAGTGAATTATCTTCATAAACCGGAAGATATGAAGCTTCTTCCGGGAGTGCCCCAGGCTTTAAAGAAGCTGAAAGATGCCGGATATAAGCTGATCGTAGTCACCAACCAGGCGGGAGTGGCAAGAGGGTATTATACAGAAGAAGATGTAAAAATCCTTCACCAGTATATGAACCAGCTGTTAGAAAAAGAGGGAGCAGAAATTGATGCCTTTTATTATTGCCCTCATCATCCGGTACATGGTATCGGTGCATACAAAAAAGTGTGTAATTGCCGCAAACCGGGAACAGGCATGTTTGAAATGGCAGAAAGGATTTTCCGGTGGACAGGGCTGCTTCTATATGATCGGGGACAAGCTTCTTGATACAGAAGCCGGACAGAAATTTGGAGTCACCTCTATTTTAGTAGGAACCGGATATGGGGCAGAGCTTCATAAAGAACAGCAGGAAAATGGTGAAAAACCGCCGTATGTCCACTATGCAGCTGATCTTGAACAGGCAGCACAATGGATACTGGAAAGAAAATAAAACCTGGAAAAAGAAGTTCTGGCAAAAGGAGAAAATCGTATATGAAAGAACTTAGATTTTTGGATGAATTAGTACAGCGTTATCCGGTGCTTGAGCCGGTAAAAGGAGACATCCTTAAGGCATATGAGATCATGAGAGACTGCTATGAAAAGGGCGGGAAACTGATGATCGCAGGCAATGGCGGAAGCTGCTCTGACAGCGAACATATTGTAGGAGAGCTGATGAAAGGCTTTGTAAAACGCCGTCCTGTATCAGCAGAACTAGCCCAGGCTTAAAGCAGCAGACCCTCAGATGGGGGAAAAACTGGCAGAAAATCTCCAGGGCGGACTTCCGGCCATTGCACTCACCGGCCATGGGGCATTGACTACCGCTTTTTCCAATGATGTAAACGGAGATATGGTATTTGCCCAGCAGCTGTATGGCTACGCTAAAAAAGGAGATGTATTCCTGGGAATTACGACTTCCGGCAATTCTAAAAATGTGCTTTATGCAGCAACTGCAGCAAAAGCATTAGGTGTGACTGTGATCGGACTGACCGGCCGTGACGGCGGACAGATCAAAGAATTTTCAGATGTATCTATCATCGTTCCGGTACAGGAAACCTTTAAGATCCAGGAACTGCATCTTCCTGTATACCATGCCCTGTGCTTAATGCTGGAGGATCATTTTTATGAGTCATAAGCATGTATATGCAATACCTGCCTATGGTGATTCTCCTTATCTGGAAAGCTGTATTAAATCTCTGAAGGAGCAGAAAGTGGCATCTCCTGTGATCATGTGCACATCCACCCCAAGCCCGTTTTTGGGAGCTATGGCAGAAAAATATGATCTGCCCTACTACATCCGGGAAGGAAAAAGCAATATCCGGGATGACTGGAACTATGCTTATTCCATGGCAGATGCAGAGTTTGTCACTATTGCCCATCAGGACGATATGTACTGCAAAAACTATGGGGAAGAACTGTTAAAGGCAGCTGAAAATATCCGGATATGACTGTATTTACCTCTGATTATGCCATTGTGAAAAATAAAAAGGTAATTACCGGGGATAAAATGCTGTGGGTGAAGCGTCTTTTACGTATTCCCCTTCGGTTTCACATTCTTTGCGGTTTAAAATGGATAAAAATAATGCCCCTGGTACTTGGCAATCCCATCTGCTGTCCGGCAACAACCTACAGCAAAAAGCGGTTGGGAGAACCATTTGTCCAGTCTGAGTATCAGTTTGCCTTAGACTGGGACACATGGTACAGCTGGCAGGAGAAAAAGGCAGGTTTATCTGTGTGGAAAAGCCGCTGATCTATTACCGGGTCCATGAGGCGCTACTACAAACGCCTGCATCAAAGACAACCGGAGAGCCAGGGAAGAGGCAGAAATGTTTGCCAGATTTTGGCCTAAAGCGGTAGTAAAACTCATCATGAAGGGATATTCTTCCGCTTATAAGGAATACGAGTAAAGAGTTAAAAGGAACAAGTTAAAATGGGGAGTAGACGAGGGAAAGAAGGTCTTTGCTGGCTGTATTCTGGGTGGTGGCAATTGCTCTGATTGGAACAGCTGCAAACAGACTGATACTTCATGGCCTTTGGGGGGAACATTACAAAAGAAAGAAACAGGACGGATGCTAATGGAACTGTCTGTCCTGTTTTTATGGAATTTATGGTGGTTATGCCTGGCAGTAAAAAGCAGGGAAAAAAGAGGACTGGCTATAGCCTGTCTGATACCCGGCTGGCTTTTGTTCCTCTGGGGACACAGGATACTGATCCCGCTGATAGGGGCTGGTGTGTGGATGGGAACGCTGGCTGGATATGCATTTGCATCAACAACTGTTTTTTGGAAAATATTGGAAGAAAAAACAAAGTTGTTTTTCCTGTCTGGGAGAAGATCCTTCTGGGGCTGACCACCGGAAGCGCAGCATGGATGGTCCTTGTATGTGCAGTATCTCTTACAGGACATGGGGGAATCGGGCTCTGGAGAAAGCTGGCGTTGCTGCTTGCTCTGGGGATTACGGCAATTCCTGTGGAAAAATAAAAAAATTTTGGCAGGTCTGTGGATAACTGTCTGAAAACAGAACAGATTGCAGATATGTCAGGGATGAAAAGCAGAATGTGGGTCAGTAAGTGCAGCAATCTATTCCGTGCAGTCATGCCGGAAACCGTGCTTCAGGCAGCTCTTCTTGCTTTCATCCTCACCATGTTCTTTCTTCAGGCAGGCCGTTTAAACCATGAACTGGACTATGACTCTCTCCACTATGGACTGCGTTCCGCCTATGTCCTGGATAATGGAAACGGTATTTATAAAAATCTGGGCTGATCAATCTGGTGTATACCTACAGCAAGGGAGCAGAAGTACTGGTGCTTCCCTTGTCCGGTACACCGACTTACGGATTTGTCCTTTCCTTTACTTTCTGGACAACCATAGTCAGTGTAGTGACAGCCGCAGTTATGGGTGCGCGTTTCAGCGGAAAAACAGCCGGTTTCTGGACAGGAGCGCTGGTCAGTGCGATCCCAGGCATTATGAACATGGCGGTTTCTGCTAAAAGTGACAGTATTACATTAATGTGTCAGCTTATTATTTACGATTTTCTCTGCCTGGCAGTTGTCAGAGAAAATATATGGCTCATCTTTGCGGTAGCTGTTTATCTTCTTTCACTGGTTTACAAACCAACGGCTCTTGTATTTTCTACAGCCTTAGGCGGTGTGGGGCTTGTCAGTCTCCTGATCTTTAAAAAGACAGGAAAACCGGAAAAAAGAGCATTTTTAACATGGATCCTGCCATTATTTGCAACAGCAGGATTGTGGTATCGAACCTGGCTGCTTACAGGAGTTCCGGTAACTTCTGTATATGCAAATTTCTTTGAAAAGATAGGTTTTAAAGTAAAATATCCCTATAACTTTTCCCATGTGATCGGTGATCCGTCTGTCCTTTCCAGGGGAGAAAAAATACACCGGCTGCTGGAACGGTTAAAGGGAGTACTGATCTCTCCGGTAGGAGAAGATATGGAACACGTGATCATTGCCTGGGGAACAGTGCTTGTAACAGCACTCCTGTTATTCTGGATCTTTCAGGTAATAACGAGGTTTATAAAGCATCAGCAGATCTCCCAGTTAGATTTCTTTGATGGTTTTCTTATGATCACACTGTTAATTGGTTCCGCGGCCAGCATTTACACACTTGCCCAGATAGATGGAAATTATTTCATACTGGTGTATGCAGTAGCGGCGATCAGTACCGTGCGGATCACAGGATACTGGCTAAAAACAGAAGAGACAGAAAACATTGCCGCAGTTACAACAGGCAGTGCAGCAGTGGAAACGAAAAAGATCCTCAGGTCCGGCATCTGTTTACTGACAGTTCCATTTTTCCTCTTCAATACCCTGATCGCATCCTCTACCAGCTGGGCAGGATGCCCGGCTTTACCTCTTTTAAACTGGTAAACAGAGGATATTATGACCATCGTCATCATACACATAAAAGCTGGGAACGAAGAGGCTGTAAGGAACTTTATTCCCGTTTTACACCTAAAACCCGGGTAGTAGCCTTTGGCTTTCACCCCCAGGTGTTAGATATGGCCTGCAGCGCCCAGAGTTATTATGATATAACAGGAAGCGGTGGGGATGTGTATCTTGTAAAAAACTGGCATATTTTGAAGAATATTTAAAATGGGCCGGAACCGAATATATATATGTACAGGCGGGATATCTGGCAGACCAGCCCAGAGCCACACAGATCATCGAAGATATGATCGCAGAAGGGACCTTAAGAGATCTTACCTTTGAATGGGGAAATATGCTGGCAAAAGTAGATCTGGATCATCCATTTAAAGAACCGGATGAACGATTAGTACAGTTGTTCCGTGACAATTACAGCATGGAGAAAAACGGGAACTAGTTTAAGGAGGCAGAAATTTGGACACCAGGGAAAGAATTAAATTCAGGATCGGATTTTCCAGAATGGAGAAAAAATATGAGTGGAAGGACCATGTGATCTTCATGGGACTTCTGCTGGCGTTAGCTGTGTGGGTGAACCATGGAATACAGATCAAAGGCCTTTATATGGATGATCTGTATTTCTGGTCCTGTTATGGTGAACAAAGTTTCTTTGAATATGTATTTCCTATGGGAAGCACCCGTTTCCGCTTCCTGTATTATCTTGCAGCCTGGCTTGAAATGGCAGTGGTAAGAAATCACGTAGCTCTTTTCGTGCCTATTAACATATTGCTGAATGCAGCACTGTCCTGGTATCTGTATTCCATTGCCTGGCGGCTTTCCAGGGCAAAAGCCATCGGCTTCTTTACAGGAGCCATGTTCTTAGCCAGCCGGATGGCGTATTATCAGATCGGTCAGGTTTTAGGACTGATGGAGACAATGGCTCTCTGGATGGCCATTTCCATTCTCTGGAATTTATATCGTTATGTAAACGAAGAAAACAGGAAAAAATGTTTTTACATTGCCAGCCTGCTGTATTTTGGAGTATGTTTCGTCCATGAACGGTACATGGCACTGCTGCCATTATTACTTCTGGCCCTTCTCTTAAAACAGCGCAAAAAAAATATCCCTCTGGCTCAGTACAATTGTCTCTTTTGGACTGGTACAGCTGATCCGTGCCTTTACCATTGGTTCTGTTCTTCCTGCAGGAACCGGCGGAACCCAGGTAGCAGACACCTTAAATATTTTACAGGCCATCAAATTTGCCTTCAGTCAGGCGGCCTATGTCTTTGGAATTAACGCAGGACCGGAACACTTAAACGGCTGCCCATGGAGTGAAAGCCTATGTGGGTCAAAGGGCTGATCGGTATGGCAGACGGGATGCTCCTTATCATGGTACTGGCGTTTCTGGTAAATTCAATCATGGAAAACGGAAAGAGCGTAAATTTTCCATGTTGTTTAATACCATGCTTTTTATCGGTTTTATTGCATTAAACATTGCATCTTCCAGTGTGACCATCCGTGTGGAAATGCGTTGGATCTATGTATCCCTAGCTGGTGCATTGCTCTTCCTTTCCTATATCTACGGAGAACTGACAGAAGGAGTAAAAAAAAGAACTGTATTTAAAACGCCTGTATCCCTGGGGCATTCTCTTTGCACTTTACGTATTACTTATGCTTCCGGCAGAACTGTTCTACCGCAGCTGCTATCCAAAATTGTATCTGTGGCCGGATCAGCTGCGCTATAATTCATTAGCAGAACAGACCTACGAAAAATACGGAAACGGGATTTTCGGAAAAACCATTTATATCATAGGCAACAGCTACGAAATGAGCGATTTTACGGCTCGTACCTTCTTTAAAGTATTTGACCCGAAAATGAAGCAGAGGGCACAAAGGTAGAATTTATAGACAGCATCCGTGATATTGGAATGGTAGATGACCAGATGTTAGTCCTCAGAGAAGATCCTGCTCATAATGCATTCCAGGATATCACAGATTTTGTCCGCAGCCTGAAACTGCAGACCGATTACGGATACTATTCCGACGGCTGGATGGATGAACACGCATCCCTCACTGTGATGGCAGGTTCCACCGGGGAAATAGAACTGGAATTTATGTATCCGGGAGTAATGAGCGGCGGGGAAGCCATTTCCATTACAAAAGATGAAGAACCGGTCCGTACACTACCTCTTCATTCCAGCGTAGTAGAAACAACCCTACAGGCAGAACCATGGCAGATGGTCCATCTGCAGTTTGATTATAATTTCTATATGCAGAATGCCAGAGAGCAAAGAGGACAGGACCGGCTGGCAGCCATCGTTCACATTACAACACCGTAAAAGAACGTAACTATACGCAGGAGGAGATCACATGAAACTTCCCGGAAACAGGGATAAAAAAATAATTGACGGTACACACAGGATAGTTTTTTACCTTCTGCCTCTTCTGGACTGGCATTTCTCCTGTGGTATATTAAAAATGCAGCCTGCGATGTACTATTCCGACTACATCCGCCTGGTAAACAGCTATCTGCCAGATGTATTTAACCCTGAAAATTCTTCGTGGCAGATGTGCTCACCCGTATTCCCATCAATTACCTGTCTCGTATCATAAACGTAAAATTTTTTGGCTTTTCCATTACCTTTGACCGGGTATTAGGCGCTGTAAGCGTCAGTCTTGCAGCCTGGTGTTTTGCAGCATATTCCCGTCAGCTGAAGATAAATATAAAATGGTTTATCACCTTCATGATCGTTATGTTCAGTCTGAACAAATGGGAGATGCTGACAAATGGAAGTGGCTGGTCCCATTTCTTTGCCTTTGCCTGCTTTTATTATCACCAGATCCTTTTCGACCGATATTACCGGGGGCAAGAGCGAAAATGGGACAAAACGATACTTATGCTGCTTCCATGTCTGATCATACTGGGGACAGCCGGTCCCTACTGCGCGATTTATGCAGTTGTTATGATACTGGCATCCGGTGCGGCAGCATTTATGGATACAGGAGAAAAAAGAAAACAGTATGTGATCTTTCTTATCTGCACACTGATCCCACTGCTCCTTTACATTCTCAGCAATTCCTTTGCAGTAGAAGGAACATGCAGGGGCAACAGGAAGATCCTTAGGGGAAATATTAAAAGACTTCCCTACATTTCCCATCCGTTTTATCCTGAAATCCCTGGCAGGAATGATGGTTGGCGGTGAAGAATTACAGCAGTGGATCGCAAATGGTTGTATTTCCAACAAAATCATCTATCTGCTGGGAGTCATACTTATGGTTGGCTATCTGTGGTCCTGTGGCTGAACATAAGTCTTGGCATTTATAAAAAAACACTCTTTCCGTTAATACTCCTTGTATCCGGCGGAGCCAATCATCTTCTCATCTTCCTTTCACGTTACATTTTTGAAAAAGAAGATTATGCCTTAAGCTCCGATATGCCCTGCAGTTTCAGGTAGGAGTCCTGGGGATCCTTCTTACCTTTGCCCTGGCTTCCCAAATACGCAGGAAACGTATCAATGGCGGACTGTTAAAACGGGCAGTGCCTGTTCTTGAAACTGTCTTCTGTATTGCAATCCTAATTGGAAATGGGTATACTACTTATCGTGAGATACAGAAAGCACCTTACAGAGAAGAGAACTTTGAGAAAATGGCAGAAATGGCACCACAGATCCCATTTATGTCAGATCAGGAATTAAAAGAACATTCAAAAGAAATAGATGATCTTTACGAATACCGTAAAGGAACAGATAAGATCCGGGATGCATTCCGTATCCTGGAAGAAAACCACCTGAATATCTTCAGGGACCGGTAACAATATATCCTCCCACAAATGTGGGAGAACATAGATACACTCTCGGAGGAAAAAAATGAAGTAGTAATTTTAGCAGGAGGCTTCGGCACCAGGATCAGTGAAGAAAGCCATTTAAAACCAAAGCCAATGATCGAGATCGGTGAAAAGCCGATCCTGTGGCATATTATGAAATATTATTCCGAATTTGGATACCATGACTTTGTGATCTGTCTGGGATATAAGCAGTATGTAGTCAAAGAATTTTTCGCAGACTATTTCCTGCATACATCCGATGTCACTTTTGACCTGGCAAACAACAGCATGGAAGTACACAACAACTATTCCGAGCCATGGAAAGTCACACTGGTAGATACCGGTTTAAACACTATGACCGGCGGCCGTGTAAAGCGTATCCAGCCATATATTGGAAATGAACCGTTTATGCTTACTTACGGCGATGGCGTTTCCAACGTAGACTTAAATGAGCTGGTAGCATTCCATAAATCCCATGGCAAGATCGCAACGATCACAACTGTCAATCTGGGACAGTCCAAAGGCGTGTTAAACATTGCAGAGGACAATACAGTCCTTTCCTTCCGTGAAAAAGACGATAACGATGGCGCTCTGATCAATGGCGGTTTCATGGTCATGAACCCGGAGATCTTCGATTATCTGGAAGGGGACTCTACTATTTTCGAGCAGGGACCAATGCAGAAACTGGCTGCAGAAGGCCAGATGAAGTCCTTCTATCATGGCGGTTTCTGGCAGTGCATGGATACACAGAGAGAAATGAAAAAACTGGAAGAACTGTGGCAGTCCGGAAAAGCACCATGGAAGATCTGGAAAGACTAAGGAGTAATTATGGACATTAACATTAGAAGAAATTAAATCATTCTATAACGGAAAAAAGTGCTGGTCACAGGACATACCGGATTTAAGGTCCTGCTGGTACGCATCCTTACACTGGCAGGTGCCAGGTAACAGGCTATGCCTTAAATCCGCCCACAGACCCCAATCTCTTTGAGATCGCAGGTCTGGAAGACACCATTCACAGTGTAGTTGGCGATGTGCGGGATCTGGCTCATCTGCGCCGCGTGTTCGATGAAGTAAAGCCGGAGATCGTATTCCATCTGGCAGCGCAGCCTATCGTCCGCGAGTCCTACAAAGAACCGGTCTACACCTACGAGACCAACGTAATGGGCACGGTCAACATCCTGGAATGTGTCCGCCTTACTGACACTGTACGGTCATTCCTAAACGTAACAACTGACAAAGTATACGAAAATAAAGAATGGGAATACGGATACAGAGAGTGTGATCCGTTAGACGGCTATGATCCTTATTCCAACAGTAAATCCTGTTCCGAACTGGTAACACACAGCTATAAAAAATCCTTCTTTGAAGATGGACGCTGTGCTATTTCCACCTCCCGTGCCGGAAATGTGATCGGTGGCGGAGACTTTGCAAGCGACCGCATTATTCCGGACTGTGTCCGCGCAGCAGCAGCCGGAAAACCGATCATGGTAAGAAATCCACATTCCACCAGACCGTTCCAGCATGTATTAGAACCGCTGGCAGTTTATCTGACCATTGCCATGGAACAGTACAAAGACAGCAAATATCAGGATTACTACAATGTGGGACCAGATGACAGAGACTGTGTAACAACAGGCACCTTAACAGACTTATTCTGTAATGCCTGGGGAGAAGGAATGACCTGGGAGAACCATTGGGTAGGCGGACCTCACGAAGCAAATTTCCTGAAATTAGACTGCTCCAAGATCAAAACCGTATTTGGCTGGAAACCAAGATACACAGTAAAAGAAGCAGTTGAAAAGACAGTAGAATGGTCCAAAGAATACTTAAACGGTGCAGACATGTTAGAAGTAACAGACCGCCAGATCCGGGAATTTTTCGCTTAAGGTGTTTTTAGGGAGTGTTATCCTGTTCCGGTTGCAAAATTGTAAAGACGTTAATTTGGTTGATTAGGAGATAAAAATATGTTTGAACATACAACAGAAGTAGAAGCAAGAAAACAGATCCTGGATCTGGTAGCTGATTACTGCGATACTTTCCATAAAAAGAAAGAATACAAAGAGGGGGACCGCATTCCATATGCGTCCAGAGTCTATGACCACAGCGAAATGGTCAATCTGGTAGACAGTTCCCTGGAATTCTGGCTGACTTCCGGCCGTTATACCGATGAATTTGAGAAGAAACTGGCAGAATATCTGGGTGTACGTTACTGCTCCCTGGTCAACTCCGGTTCCTCCGCAAACCTGATCGCATTTATGGCACTGACTTCTCCACTCCTTGGTGACCGTCGTGTAAACCGCGGTGATGAAGTTATTACTGTTGCCTGTGGTTTTCCAACAACCGTAGCACCAATGATCCAGTACGGCGCAGTACCGGTATTCGTAGACGTAACCATTCCACAGTATAATATTGATGTAAATATGCTGGAAGAGGCAAGATCTGAAAAGACTAAAGCGGTTATGATCGCTCATACTTTAGGAAACCCATTTGACCTGCGGGCTGTAAAAGCATTCTGTGATAAATACAATCTGTGGCTGGTAGAAGATAACTGTGATGCTTTGGGAACACAGTATACAATGGAAGAAGATGGAAAAGAGGTAGTACATTTCAGCGGTACAGTAGGTGATATCGGAACTTCCAGTTTTTATCCGCCTCATCATATGACTATGGGAGAGGGCGGCGCTGTTTACACGAATAATCCACTTTTAAATAAGATCATCCGCTCCTTCCGTGACTGGGGAAGAGACTGCATCTGTCCATCTGGACATGACAACCTGTGCGGACACCGCTTTGACCGTCAGTACGGCGAACTCCCAGTGGGATATGACCACAAATATGTATATTCCCATCTTGGATATAATTTAAAGGCTACGGATATGCAGGCTGCTATTGGCTGTGCCCAGTTGGATAAGTTCCCGTCTTTCGTAGAACGCCGCCGTCATAACTTTGCAAGATTAAAGGCAGCGCTGGCTGACTGCACCGATAAACTCATCCTCCCGGAAGCAGCACCACATTCCAATCCAAGCTGGTTTGGATTTTTGATCACCTGCAAGGAAGGAACAGACAGAAATGCAGCTGTTCAGTATATTGAAAGCAAAGGCGTACAGACACGTATGCTGTTTGCTGGTAATCTGATCAAGCATCCGTGCTTTGATGAGATGAGAGCTTCCGGAACCGGGTATCGTGTTGTGGGTGAACTGGAGAATACGGAGAGGATCTTACGGGATACTTCTGGGTTGGAGTTTATCCGGGAATGAATGATGAGATGATTGATTTTATGGCGAAGACTATTCGGGAGGCTGTGAGATAATCGCGAGAGGGCTGAGCTGATTTCAGGCCAAGAGTCTGTCGCGAGAGGTGTGAAAGGTTTTCTGACCAAGGAAATGTCGCGAAGGGTCCGAACTGAGGAAAGGAGTCCTTTTTCATTTTGCATTGTCCACTGGCTTTCGGCATGCACCTGTTCGCCTGCATCGGACTATGTCCGCTGCATTCGGACAGCTGCGCTCAAGATGTGGACACTTGCAAAATGAAAGCGTCCCCCTTCCCTCAGTTCTACAATATAGGCGTGAGTGAGGAAAAATATATGTGCAGCCAGCTTCGCTGCTGCAAAAGTATATGCGTTTAGTAAAGGAGGGGAAATGGCTATATGGCAGAAAATAAGGTAAGTGATACGGTAAATGATATGGTGAATAGCATGGTGGAAGACATAAATAGTGCGCAGAATGGTAGTAACAAAGTTAGTGCTATAAAGGATAACGTTGGATATGACATGAGTAGGGTACATTCGGCTAACCTTAAGATCCTTAAGGAAATAGATCGTATTTGCCGGAAGTATAAGATCCAATATGCATTGGATGCGGGAACACTTATTGGGGCAGTACGTCATAAAGGGTTTATTCCCTGGGATGATGATGCAGATATTGTTTTTACGCGTAATCAGTTTGAAGCATTTAAAAAAGTAGTAAGAAGAGAACTTCCAGATACAATGGAACTGGTAGAACCAGACAGTTTCCATGGAGGAAAAGCATTTTTTGACTTTACTCCACGTATTATCTATAAGAAAAGCCGTATGCATCCGGATAGCGATAAGATGGACTACTATGATGGAAAATTAAATCACCTATGGGTAGATCTGTTTATCCTGGACAAGCTTCCAAAAGGAAAGGCTGCAGCGGAGATCACACGTTTCCTTCATAAGGCAGTTTACGGCCTTGCCATGGGACACCGACATGACTGGATTATACAAAGTACAGCCTGATGTATAAAGTTTTTGTAGGCGGTCTTGCAACAATAGGCAAATTCATTCCTATGAAAGCAATCTTCTTTATGCAGAAGGCCATTGCCCTGAAAGACAAACACAGTAAAGGTGATCTGCGCTACTACAGCAATTATCAGCCGGATTATCTTTATGTAACATTGCACAAAGACTGGTGTGAGGAAGTAATAGATGCACCATTTGAAGATACGACGCTTATGATCCCGAAGGGCTGGGATCCGGTCCTTAAAGAAGTATATGGGGACTATATGCAGCTTCCGCCGGAAGAAAAACGTGTTCCAACCCATTCCAGTTTACAGATACAGGTATACGACTAATGAACAATGCAGCAGAAAATAACACACAAAAAAATAATAATGGCATAAGTCAAAAAGACGATAGATGTTGTAAATTATCTGTAGTCGTATCCGTATATAATGAAGAAAAAGCACTAAGAGAATTCTATAAAGAAACAAATAAAATCCTGGAACAGATAAAAAAATCTGGGTGGGAACATGAACTGATATTTGTAAATGACGGCAGTGCAGATAATAGTCTGAGTATTTTGGAAGAAATAGCTCATGAAGACCATGATGTAAAACTTATCAGTTTTTCAAGAAACTTCGGGCATGAAGCAGCTATGATCGCTGGCATCGATTACAGCACCGGAGATGGGATCATCTGCATGGATGCAGACCTTCAACATCCCCCGGAATGTATCCCAGAGATCATCGAAAAGTTTAACGATGGTTACGAAGTAATAAATATGGTACGTACCAAAATAAATCCGCAGGCCTTGTAAAAATATAACATCATCCGGCTTTTACTGGCTCATCAACCATATCTCCGATGTTCACTTTGAGCCAAACGCTTCCGACTTTTTCGCCATCAGCCGTCACGTAGCCCAGGTCCTGAAAGACAACTATCGTGAAAAAGTCCGTTTCCTTCGAGGCTATGTACAAAACGTAGGTTTCAAAAAGACCAACATAGAATACGAAGCCAGAGCCAGAGTAGCAGGAGAAAGCAAATACAGTATCAAAAAACTGTTCATATTCTCCATAAATACGATACTCTGCTTCTCCAATATGCCACTAAAACTGGGAATTTACGCAGGTATGCTATCAGCATCCCTTGGGGTAGCTGTTATGATATACACCCTTTTCACCCGACAAGGTGCCCCAAGCGGCTATGCAACCATAGTAGTCCTTCTCTGCTTCATGTTTGCCATGATGTTCCTGCTAATAGGAATCATCGGCGAATACATTGCAATCCTCTTCACAGAACTAAAGACCGCCCAGTTTATATTGTAGAAAAGACAGAAAATATGTAAGATACCTCCTTCGCCCCATTCTAGGGGCAGAGGAAAGGTCTTTGGGGTGTCCTATGTACGGGCTATATGGAAAGATGGTGAAATATGTTTGCAAGATATATAGAAATATATACCACATTAGACATGGAAAAATATTATCGTGTAAAAAACATTTTTGCGGAAAACAAAATCCCATATAAAGATACAAGCACCAATAATCAACTCCGTCTGTCTTTAAATAATGTCCGTGGCACTAATCCTGCCCTTTTACGAGACAGCGGTGTAAAAAACACCTACTCTATATCCGTAAAAAAAGAAGACGAATACAAAGCTAGGCAGCTAATACAAGGTAGAGTATAATCAGTCTGTAACATAATGGGAAATGCCTCAGCCATCATTGGCTGGGGCATTTTTAAGTAAATGATATACATTCATGAGATGAGGAAGTTTGTCGCAAGCGACCGCGTTCGTCGCAAGAATGCGCACTTGCGCAAATAATCTTTAACTAAGACGATATTCTCCCGCCGATGGCGGGAGAATGAGGATACCAGCCCCCTCAGGCGAAATGAATTGGATGGGACACATGGGATGCGCAGGCTGGACAGACTTGGGTTTGAGAAAAGGGCGTTAAGAGAGGGGCGGGCAACTGTTTGAACGAAGTGAGTTTTGCCGCCCTCTCTTGTTTTTAGCCTTTTCTCAAATCCTTAGTCTGTCCCCGCGCAAATCCCCCGTGTCCCATCCCATCCATTTCGCCGTTTGTTTATAAAGTTTTAATCCTTCTTCCTATTGACTTTCCCAATCAACATATATATAATCTCAAAAGTGACAACGGTGACAACATGTCACAAATAACACCCTGTCATCTATACAAATAATATCAACCATACAAAAGCCAACAAGGAGGCAACTACATGCCAACCCAGCGTTTTTTAAACTTAAAAGACTCAAAAAAAAATGCGATCCTGGAAGCTGCAGCCCACGAATTCGCCAGAGTTCCCTACTCCGCAGTATCCATTAACCAGATCATCAAAGAAGCCGAAATATCCAGAGGAAGTTTCTACACTTACTTTGAAGACAAAGACGACCTGATGCGCTACATGCTCAGAGGATTTCGTGATACCTTAAGAAAAAAAGTATTTGAATTCTTAGAAGAAGAAAACGGCAACCCTTTTCGCCTGTGTATCCGTCTTCTGAAAGACTGGATAAAAACAGGAAGTGAGCGTATTACATTCCAGATCCACAGAAACCTTCTGGCAGACCTAAGCGTAACAGGACAGAACCAGATGTTTGGGATCCGTGGTTTTCTGATGAAAGACGAACTTTATAAATCCTTCGTAGAAGAATTGTACAACCGCTTAGACAAAGACCGCTACCCGACCACAATAGAAACACTGTGCTACATAGTAGACATGGCAATTATGATCCTGATCAAATCCATGGCAATGTATTACCAAAATCCTTCCGAAAAAGGAAACCATCATCAGGTATTAACAGAAGAAATGACGATCCTGGAAAGAGGAATGTGTACCCAGACTTCACAGCAGTCATAAACGAAATGAGGAGACTTAGCAATGAAAAATATCACAAAAAAATCACACGGATATCCACTGTACTTACAGCATCCATTCTGTCAGCAGCCCTTCCACTTACAGCTCTGGCAGCCCAGAACAGCCCGGATGATAATACCTATCAGCCAAAAGACGTTCGGACAGTAGATTACAAAAAAAGTTTAACTCCGGAATTTGCCTATTCCGCAGAAAAATGGGCAACCCTTCGTGACAACATCATGGAATACGGCGAATTAGCAGACCTGATCCACGAATACAACCCAACCGTTTTAAGCAACCGTTCCACTTACAAAGACCAGAAAAACAAAAACTTAAATGACATCTATGACGACTATATGAAAGACATTGATGACATCTGGGATCAGGCTGACAACGCAGACAACGATGTAACCTGGGCTTCCCTGCGTTACTCCGCAGGCCTTTTAACCAAACAGGCAGACAATAACTACGAAGACGCGGAAATGGAAAAGATCCAGTATGACCAGCAGGAAGCAAAACTGGTATACCAGGCACAGGAAATGATGGTTTCCTTAGAGCAGTCCGCATATAACCTGGAAAACTTACAGAGTACCAGAGATCTTCTGCAGCAGCAGTACGAAGCAACCCAGGCTCAGATGTCCGTAGGAATGGCAACCCAGACCGATGTCCTTACAGCTTTAAAGAGTGTACAGGATCAGGATACAGCCATTTTAACAGCAAAAAAGAGCCAGGAAAATGTACACAGAAATCTGTGCCTTATGTTAGGCTGGAGCGCAGATGCACAGCCTGAGATCAGAGAAGTACCACAGCCGGATTTATCCCGTGTAGATGCTTTAGATCCAAACGCAGATACCCAGACAGCCATTGACAACAACTATGATGTAAGATACTACACCAAAAAAGCAGGCAACTTAACAAGCCAGGATCTGATCGAGTCCAACCAGGCAGCTATTGTAAATGCAAAAGATACAGCCATCCGTTCCTTAAAAACACAGTACAACACCGTACTTACTACAAGAGACTCCTTAAATGCAGCTAAAGCACAGCTGCAGGTAGCAGAAGCAAATTTAAACCTTGCCCAGGCAAACCTTGCAGTAGGAAGCCAGACCAAACTGCAGTACCAGAGTACATTAAACACCTATACATCAGCCAAAAACGATGTAAACACCAAAGAATTACAGCTTCTCCTCGCATTAGAGGCCTATGACTGGAATGTAAAAGGACTTACCACCTCAAATTAATAGATGCACTCCCGGAGGCTTTCTCGCAAGATCAAATACAAAAAGACTTCGAGAGTACATAGAGAGAAAGGACAAAAAAGATGAAAAAAATCATTTAAGCTCCATGACAGCAGCCACAATGGCATTCCTGCTGGCAGCGTCCGCTCCTTTTCAGGCATTCGCAGAAGAAGTAAACCCGGACAGCAGCTATTCTGTTGATCAGGAACGCCTTACAGATAATCAGTTAGACTATGACGAAATAGGTGCCAGAGTAAAGAATATTACGGTCCCATCAAAGTGCCTACAACATGGTACGGGGAATGACAGAAGATCAGGGGCAGATCGCAGTTAATGAGAGGACCATGGCAGACGATCTTATTTCCCAGGCAAGAGCAGCAGAAGACCTTGCCAAAGACCAGACAGGTATGGATCAGATGATCAACAAGGCAACGGCAAAAGCGCTGCGTAAGACTGCAAATCAGATGCGTACAATGGCCAACAATATGGACCGGTCATTATCCCGGAAGAACTCTTCTGAAAAACAGATCGACCGCCAGGCCAACAGTTTGATCCTTAATGTAGAAATGATGTTAAACCAGTATCAGCAGCTGCAGTCCCAGCGTACTATAGCAGCAAAAGGTGTAGAACTGGCTACAGCAGCAAAACAGCTGCAGAACACCATGCAGGCCCAGGGAATGGCAGTTGACGCAGATGTACTTTCCGCAGCAGCCAGCCTTTCTTCCGGTCAGTCCCAGTTAAATACACTGGATGCAGGAATTGAGCAGATCTGTAAAATGCTCTGTTCTTTACCGGATACGACGAAGCATCTAATCCAGTATTCGGAGAAGTACCGGCAGCAGATCCATCCTACATTGCCACAGTCAATGTAGCAGAAGATAAAGAAAAAGCAGTAAATAACAACTACGAGCTGATCAGTCTCAGAGGACAGACAGGCGGCGGAATGACAGATCTGCAGATCCGTACCTCAAAGACAACTACACAGATCGCCAATAACTGCGCAATGTAGAATATTCCGAAGAAAATGTCCGTTCCAATATCCAGGCGCTGTATGATGCAATGGAAGAAAAAAAATTCCTCCTATTCAGCAGCCAAAACAGCCTACGAAAGCGGCCAGATCTCCTGGCAGGCAGCGCAGGTGCAGAAGGCCAATGGCATGCTAAGCAACATCCAGTATATGCAGCAGGAACTGGCATGGCTTCAGGCACAGTCCGGATATAAATGTGCAGACCTGGCTCTCCAGCAGGCCATCCAGAATTACAAATGGGCAGTAGCAGGTGCTTCCGTATCTGCGGACACCCAGTAATGATCATATTTCAAAATAAATAAACTAAATCTTCCAAAGAAAAAGCGGCAGTTGTCAAAAAAGTAACAACTGTCGCTTCTTAATTATCAAAACAAAAGAAAATATAACTATTGCACATAAAAAATTGATAAATTTTGTAACAACTGGTTGTTATTAACAAAAAGTGGTGCTATTATAAACAAAAGGGGAATATAATAATTCAGTAGAGGGAGTGGAACATGCTGTAGTTTTCTGAAATTGAGGTGATGTGAATGGTAACCAGGAGTTTGGACGTAAGAAAAAAGGCGCTGAATCCAATACCGATTTCTTATCTGATTCAGACCGCAAACCGTTTTGATTGTGACATTTTCGTAACCGATGACAAAAAACAGCAAATTTAAAACACTACGAAGAAATGAAAAATTTAAGTTTATATGGTTTTCTGACCATATGTTTTAAGGGGAGAGATGAAACAGAGGCAGATAATTGTATAAGAAAGATCCTATGGCAGGATGAGTATTACATGTAACAGACAAGGAAGTGTAAAAATGCACAGTAACGTATAAACAGGAGACCTGGAAGGGGACGTCTCCTGTTTTTGTTATGATACCAGATTTTTAACCTTTTGACCCTGTATCATGCAAATATGCATCCGCATCCTTAAAAAAGCTCCACACGATCATCAGGATAATAAATCCAATAGGAAAAGCAGCGACAATGGATACAGACTGAAGACTGCTCATGGAATTTTCTGAAAAGATCAGTGCAATAGGGAAAAGCATTAAAGTAATGGCCCAGAACAGTTTTACCTTCTTATCCGGCTCTTCATCTGCATCCAGGGAGCGGTAGGAATAGGAACTTGCCACCATGGTAAGGGCATCGAACGTAGTTGCATAAAAAGCGATCATGGTAACAGCCAGTAAGATCAGTCCAAACCTGGCTGCAGGCATTGTCTCAAAAACAGCGATGATCGCCTGATACAGATCCCCGGTCTCCCGGTACAGTCCCATTAAATCTAAGATCCCATGAGTCTGAAGTCCCAGACCATAATTTCCCAATATGATAAAAGAAGTAAAGGTGCCAGCAAGACCAAAGAAATAGCCGCCTAAAACAGTCTGGCGGATGGTCCTTCCCTTGCTGATGGTTCCAATAAAGAACGGGGTTGCCACACACCATACCATCCAGTAAGCCCAGTAGAAAATCGTCCAGTTCTGTGGGAAGGAAGAGGTGCGAAGGGCATCAGTCCAGGTAGCCAGAGAAATAAAATTCTGGGTTAAAAGTCCGATGGCAGTGATCCCGGTCTCAATGATGTAGCGTGTCTGACCGCCTAAAAACAGGAAGTAAGCTAACAGCACAAAAAACAGATAGATACAGGAAGCAGCCAGCCGTGTGACTCCCTGCATGCCAAAATATACAGCCAGTGTGTATACAATACAGATGATCACTAAAATAGCAATGGTAAGAAGGGGCGTCTCTGCAACTCCTAACACCTTGCTTAAAGCCATGGATAAAAGAGGGGTAGCCAGTGAAAAGGTAGTGGCAGTTCCTGCTAAGAGAGCAAAAACAGCGGTAAGGTCGATCAGTTTTCCAACCACTCCGTCTACTTTCTTTCCAAGAAGAGGACGGCAGGCTTCTGAGTATTTCTGTTTATTCCTGCGGCGCACATGATCATAAAGCCAAATGCAACAGCAGATGATGTAAAAGCTCCATGGAATAGGACCCCAGTGGAACAATGGGTAAACAGAAGTCCAGTCCTGAATGGAACCCATCTCAGAAATATGAGACTCATCTGCATAAAGCATCCATCACAGAGAGAATAAAAAGAAGTATCTGCAGCCAGTCCGGCTGTAAACATCATGGAACCCCACTGGAAAGCAGTATACTGTGGTTTTTCTACATCCCCCAGTTTAATAGAACCAAAGCGGGAAAATGCCATATACAGGGAACAGATCACAGCCCCCAGTCCCATTAACAGATAATAGCTGCCAAGCTGGTCGCCAAGGAAGAAACGGATGGAAGCAAGGATATTGGCAGAGCTTCCGGAAATATCATAAACAGACAGCATAACAATGTGATGCATCCGAAAGGCAGGATAGTGGTGACCCAGTCAAGGTTCTGCAAAAATGATTTCTGTTTCGGTTTCATGAAAATGACCTCCTGTTAAAAAATATATA